>JAEEGJ010006238.1_pt1 | contig 36046 bp, 31 predicted proteins | sample 8958761 | NCBI WGS metagenome assembly JAEEGJ01 (sample SAMN16246546, study PRJNA631951) | gut metagenome | biome: gut microbiome; feature: rumen; material: RS-attached | host: Bos | place: Iran: Karaj | collected 2018-10
AGGTAACGGTTCGACTGAATGGTAAGGGCACCCTCCTGAGGCTTCCAGTACACTTCGATGAGCGAACGGATGAGCGAGAGATCGATCACGCTCTCCACCATGCTGGCCAGCTTCTTGGCAACCATTGTCTCCACATCATACATAAAGCTGAGGATATTGAACGCAGCTCCGTCACCGTATGTCGAGGCAAACTTGTTCCTGATGTTAGTGCCCGAAGTGAGTGTCAGGTTGTTGCCCGCCTCGATAGAAACGTTTTTGCCCCTGATATTGATATTGCCATTGGGGGCATTGATAGAGATGCCCGTAAAGGCATTGATTGATACATTACCCCAAGGTGAGCTGATGTCGATAGCACGACGGTCGGTAGAGCCGCTGATTTTCCAGATGCCGTACTTGTCGCCCAGCTCCACACCTCCCTCGAAGGCTTTACTCATTTCATTGTCCGACCCAAAGAAGTCCGGTACATCAAGGAAACCGTTGACGAGACTCAGGCCAGGGGTGAAGTTGGCCATAAAAGCGGTAGCACCTTTACCCATGCCCTCGTGTACCTTAATATATTCACCGTTGGGCGCCTGTATCACGGCAGATCCCGTCTTCAGTGAAGTAGGAGTAGCCGTAGAGACAGCACCTACCACGAAGGGACGCTCCACGTTGTTGTTGGCATAGTTCACCAGCACTTTCTCGGCCAGATAATGCCTGCCGTGGACACCCGCTCCTGCAGGACCCGACGAGGCAGCATAGATCAGCCAGGGCGAGGCGTCGGTCACGTCGCGGGCTTTCAGGTCGGATGCCGTGACAGAATCAAACGCGGGCTTCGCCGACGTGAACTGCCATGGATACTCCACGCGGACGCGGTTCTTCTTGGTAGGATCATCGGCATCGACCACCACGGCCACCTGAGGACCCGACTGACGGATATGGCCCGCCGGAATCATCATCGGATAGAACTTCTTGTCGTCGTTCATGCCAATGGCATTCACGCGGAAAACAAGTTTCTTGGAGGGCACCACAATCACATCCGTATAATTCTCTATCTTGTAAGAGTTGACCGTCTCCTGCTTGGCCGTGATGCCTGAAATGATATAAGGCTTGTCATCCACCTTGATGAGCTGTCCTAAGTGCAGGCACGGGGCAAACGTGTCGTAGTCGATCTCAATAGTATTGTGCTCAGCCAGCAGCTCTCCTGCCAGTATGTCGGCATAATCCTTGGCCTTGATGATGGAGTCGGCCTCCGAGAACTGGAACAGCGTCGTCTTGTCGTTATCATACTGCTCGTCAAGCATGGAGATATGTTCTTTCTTTTTCTTGAAATAAGCCTCATTGTGCTTATCGTTATATTGGCTGACCAAGGCCTCCTGTTGTGCCCACATAAGCAAGTCGTTGACAGCTGTGTCGAACATGAAGTTCATGATCGGCTTGTTGTTAGTAAGCACTTGGCCTACTTTACTTAACCAATAATAATCAGCACCGGCATCCATATCAGCCATGTTCTTGATGGTGGCAAAGACTTTGGCAGCACCGTTCTTCTTCACCTTGCTTTTCAGCACATTATCGTCGTAGGAAGCCTCCAACTCTACCGGCCCCTCGTTCTCCTGCTTGAGCTGCGCCAGCGGCGTGTTGTGATAGGTAATCGACTTATAGCCGTCGATAATCTCCACGGCCTTGCTCTCGTCGGCATCGTAGCCGATGCGGAGTTTGCCGTCATAGTAGTACATAAACTCACCGTTGCGGTTAGTCGTACGCGCCAGCAGATCGTAGAAGCTCTCGTTATACTGCACCAGATAAGGTATGATGTGCTCCTGTTGCCCTCTCAGCAAGTGTTTCATCTGGGTGGTGTCGCACTTCACGCTCTCGTCCTTCACATAAGGCAACTTAAAGTTGGGCAACTCCTTCTTGAGGATGTCGCCGCCGAGCTTCTTAGCCGTGAACGAACGGCAGTACTGCGACAGCGTCAACAGCTTGTCGGGGCTGTAGATCTTCAGCATCACCTGCACCTTGTCGGGCTGCTTACAGGGGATGAACTCGTGCACGTAGAAGTCCTCGCCCACAGTATAGGTCACTTCCTCGTTGTTCTCATTCCTGTTGCTATAAGTCAGCGCCACCCGCTTATTGGCAAACATATTGAAGAAGTCCAGCTTGCTGAGGTTTACCTTCTGGGTAGTCCTGTCTATATTCGTCGGGGTGATCAGGATTTCAGCCTCTATCTCGTGAGGGCTGTACATCTTCTGCTGAAGCTGGAAGGTGCCGAGAGAGAGCGAGAAGTTCACATCCATAGCTCCCCCCTTTTCCCATTTTGCATCTTTGGAAGAAAGGTCCCTCTGTAGCAACGGCATCCGCTTGCTCAATTCACCATTAATCACGTTGTCTCCGACAGATATAGAGACGTCGGTCTTCTGCAACGGCATCATGTTAGTGATGACCCCATAGATTGTCAATGTCAATTTCGCCATAATATTTATATTTAGATTAGTCTATTGCAAAGGTACACATAATTTTTTAAATACCACATATATCCTTGATTATTTTTGTTTTTTAACACTTTTGCGTCATCAGCCATAGGGTGCTGAGCAGTTACTCATCTGCCCTCGTCATTTTCGCTGAAGATTTCAGTCGATTCGCTGAATAGATTTGCAGGAGCAGAGATTCCGCCGTACCTTTGCATCGTCAAAACACATGAGAATAGTTTTTTCATACATAAGAATTGGTTATTGTTAGTTAGTTAATTTGGTTAGTAAAGTTCAGGGCCTGCAGCGATGCAAGCCCTGAATGCTTTTATGCAGGATTATCAATCGTGCGCTCCAACGCTCCAACGCTCCAACGCTCCATTTGGTGTTTTCTATATCCGTGCTTCATGTTAATGTGTTTTTATTATATTATAATATATATATTATAATATATATATTATAATATAATACACTATCAAGCCACTCGATGCAACATCGGAATTGCAGATGGAGCGATGGAGCGTTGGAGCGTTGGAGCGTGGAGCGTACATGTTGGTCGGCAGTCGTTGGGAAGAAGATTGGCGGTCGTTGGGAAGCTGATTGCCAATCGTAGCCGACTAAGCGGAGCATCGTTGGGAAGTAAAGCGGCAGTCGTAGCCGACTAAGCCGATTTATAAGCAGACAGTTAAACAATGTTAAACATTGTAACTAAAATGATTGTATTCAGTCTATTGTTTGTAATTTTGCTCCCAAATTAGGATAACGGTTTAATCAACCATCCATTTTAAAAGATAAAAATTAAACTTACTTACACAATAAACCAAATTATTAAGCATGAAGAAGATTTTCATTTCTAGCGCATTGGCTTTTACCATTGCCGCAGTATTTACTAGTTGCTCCAAGAGCACAGATCTCTACGACGCTGACGCAGCACAGAAAAATCAGCAAGAACAGAAAGCTGCACAGTTGAGAAAAACCTACAGCGATGCTTTTATTAAGGAGTTTGGACCTATCGCTTCTAATAATGCATGGGGATTCGATCAAACCACAGGTCGTAGTTTGACTCGCCAGGCTGTGACATCAACGTCAGAGATATGGCTTATTCCTGATAATCTTGCAAATGGTAGGGTCAAAAAGGAAGGAAATGCAGCTAATGCTGTACAAAATGAGTTTCAAACTGAGTATAATAAATCAGATCATGGTAAACTTGCTCAGACATTAAATATTAATTTTAATAATTATTTTCTGCAGCATACGGATATGCCTAATAATATTAAAAATCAGATAGTTTGTATTGAAGCATGGAATTCTAAAGATAAAAAATGGGAGCCGGTTACTAATTTCGAGAAAGGAAAAGATACAGATGATTTTACAATCGAAAATACTAATCTTATTTCTGGAATGAATAGATCTTCGGCCTGTACGACTCTGATGAAGGATATGGGTGGGCAGCCTTATAATAATGAAGAAAATGCAAATGACCCAGCAAATGGAAAGTTGTTCCGTGTGAAGTACACAGACGATACTTATAATTATGATTATTATTTCCACCCCTATTATGAGTACTACAAAAATGAGGCACAAAACACCGAGGGATCTTTCATAGGTTTTTATTTCGATGGATCAAGAAATCCTAATGGCAAGGCAAGTTTTTGGTGCATTAAGATTGCTCAGGCAGATAGAGATCCAAATTCCATCGTAGCAGAGGGTCGTGTGCTCTGTGAAGATATGGGCGCAAACGACTTCGACTTCAACGACGTTGTCTTCGATGCTTGGATTATGGGGTCTGGTGAAATCAAGATTAAGGTTCTCGCACATGGTGGTACACTGCCTATCGCTATTGATGGTGTTGATGTAACACTTGGTGAAATGACAAATACCGGATTGGCTACAGCCCCAACTCAGGAGTTTACTATTCCTGCTGGAAAATACACAAGCATCAACGATATCCCCGTAACGGTTGATCCTAATGGAAAAGCAGGTAACGGTTATAACCTTTCTTCTGTGAAGGGTTCTGCCCCCCAAAAGGTTTGTGTGCCCGTTGGTACATTGTGGCCTGTTGAGTATACTCGCATCGACACTGCATATACTCCGTTTACTTCTTTTGTAAGCTCCAGCAGTCCATCAAATTGGACGTGTAACTTCGTTCAAGGAAAAGTTTATTCTTTGGAATAACAAATTATATAATAAATAATTGTTTCAAAAGAAATCCCCACCGCTTCAACAGCGATGGGGATTTCTTTTATATATCCGCAAAACATTTGGTTCCGTTTAATTACAGGACGCCGATGATCTCCTGGACGTTGTGGCAGCCGTGAGCGTCGAGCCATGAGTTGATGCCGTCGCGCACCTTGATGCTGATGGTGGGATCGAGGAAATTGGCGGTGCCGATCTCGATGGCGGTGGCTCCTGCCATCAGGAACTCGATGGCGTCCTTGGCAGAGCAGATGCCTCCCAAGCCGATTACGGGGATTTTGACGGCCTTGGCCACCTGATAGACCATACGCAGGGCTACGGGCTTCACGGCTGGCCCGGAAAGGCCGCCTGTGCCTATCGACAGCACTTTACGGCGCTTCTCAATGTCGATGGCCATGCCCATCAGCGTATTGATAAGCGACACGCTGTCGGCTCCCTCAGCCTCGACAGCCCGCGCTATCTCAGTAATATCGGTCACGTTGGGCGAAAGCTTCACAATCAGCGTCTTATGATAGCGCTCGCGAACGGCCTTCACCACGCTCGAAGCGCCTGCACACGTGACTCCGAAAGCCATTCCGCCATCCTTCACATTAGGACAGGAGATATTCAGTTCGATGGCAGGAATCTTCTCGAGCGCATCGATGCGGGCTGCGCACTCGGCATAGTCGTCGGGCGACGAACCGCTGACGTTGACAATCATATTGGTATCGATGTCCTTAATCTGCGGATAGATGTGCTCACAGAAATAATCGACACCCTTGTTCTGAAGCCCTACGCAGTTGAGCATGCCGCTGGCTGTCTCGGCCATACGGGGGTAATCATTGCCCTCACGGGGAAGAAGGGTAGTGCCCTTGACAATGATGCCGCCAATGCCGTCGAGGGGCACCAGGTCGGCAAACTCCAGTCCGTAGCCGAAGGTGCCTGATGCGGTCATCACAGGATTCTTCAGCCTCAAATCATTTATCTTTACTTCTAAACTTGCCATAACAACTTACGAATATTAAACACTGGTCCATCCTTGCACACACACAGATTGCCCTCGGTGGTCTTCTCCACGCAACAGAGACAGGCACCAAGGCCGCACGCCATCAGATTCTCGAGCGACACCTCGCACTCCACGTCAGCCTTCCGGGCGAAGGCAGCTACGGCCTTCATCATCGGCGTAGGGCCACAGGTGGCAATACGGGTGAACTGTTCCTTCTGGAGCAGCGAATGATTGGTTACGAAGCCTTTCTCGCCCTCTGAGCCGTCTTCGGTTGTCACATACACGCGCCCGTACTTCTTAAAGATGTCGAGCATCAACAGATCCTTAGAGGTGCGCGCACCCAGCAGGAACGTGGGCACGAAGCCCCTGGCAGCCATTTCGGCACCCATATAGAGCAGAGGAGCCACTCCGACACCACCCCCCACGAGCAGAATCTTCTCGTCGCTCGACGACGGCATCGTAAACCCATTGCCCAGAGGCAGCAGACAGTTGAGCAGGGCGCCAGGCTGCAGCTGAGCCAGCTTTCTGGTGCCTTCGCCAACGGCTGCAACCAGAAGCCACAGCTCGTTGTGCTCACGATCGACAAAATTGATGGATATAGGACGACGCAGGAAGGTGGATGGTGAATCGTCGACACGGATTTCGACGAACTGACCAGGAAGCATCTCGGGCAGCGGCTGGTCGTCGGTAAGCCTGATCAGCACATAACGCTGATGAATCTGCTCTACAGACTTGACTCTCAGGTCGAGCAAATATTTCTTCATAAATGTTGTACCTTTGTTATTACGGCGACAAAGGTACAACTTTTATTTGAATCCACAAAATTTATTTCTTAGCAGGCACGAAAGTGTCCCACGTCTGATCGTCGTAGAAGACGCGAATCTCAATAACACGACGTTGTGGTTTGTCAACGATTTTTACCTCTTCTCGAGCGATTTCCGGTCGTGTACTTCTTACACTATTGGAATTCAGGTACTGTGAAACGACATTTATCGGGGTAGGCGAGGCTTGTGAATCAAAATCGAGCATCCCCGGACCTGGTCGTTGAGACTCAGTAGAGGGAGCCGAAGGAGCATTGTCAGCATCATGATCGGCTTGATACATGTCGCCAGAGCCAAACATCAGCCAATCGGTATTGATGTTAGGAATTTTCTTTTTGATGGCTTCCACGATGTTGAGGGTAGGGCGGGTGCGATCGTTGAAGATGCTACTAAGGGTGGCTGCACCCACACCGATGAAGTCAGCGAACACCTGTTGGGTCATGTGCTGAGACTCCATAATCTTTCTGATTCGATCTTTCATTTTCTTGTCGTATGTGTTTAAGGGGTGTTTTCACCCGTTTTTCTTTCAGTTTACAAAGGTAAAACAAAAATCTGAGAATAACAACAAATGTAGAGAGAATTTAAGATTTTATAATTTTAGTTTGCAGTTTTATATTTGTAAACCCAAAGGGTATAAACCTAAATATTTAGCTTTAGGATTACAAACATAAATTTAGATGATTAAAGTCTTACAAAGCTATATTTGAGCGATTTTTACATAAATAACTGGGTATAAAATAGGTATTTAAACATTTATATATGTATTTAGGTGAATTATGCAATACTGTATATGTAAATGTCTGTATATGTGGGTGCAAAATCGAGACAAATCGTATAACTAACTGATTTTCATTATGTTATTAAACTAATAGCACCTATGTATATTTATGTATATGCAAACACGAATCATTAAATTCACAAATACAAATCCGAATATTATTTTATTGATTTCAGAATCTAAACTTAAAAATCGCCTTATCAAAGTTAAATTCGTCCGCCAACAAATTTGAATTTAAGAATCAAAATCAAGAAAACAAAATCTTAACGAATGTGAACACCGAATCGATGACTTTCAAAAATGGCGGATTTTTCCATTTAGCGCGTATTCTGGACGGAGGGAAAGAAAGCTGAAAATACGCGAGTTTTGGAGGGGTAGAAACCAGCTGAAACCCCTGATTTTATAGGGATTTAGGCCTAAAAAAAGCGCTCACGAAAAGCGCCATTTTTAGAAATTCTAGCAACGGAAATCGGGCTGAATTAGTGCAAAATGTAAAAAATCAGTTCCTTCATCAGCTCTCCAGGAGGGGTATTTGGATTATCGAGCCCCTTACTTTTCGCATCTATTTCACGTAGTTTGGAAATTATCTGCATCACTTTCATTCCAGAGTAGTTTCGCATGCCAGTCATATACTCTTTCGCTGCCCACGCATTTCGCAATTCCAGCCACTCTGCAACGCCCTCCTGGCTCTTATTATTCGGCGCATAAAAGGCAATCATCAGATTCTGGAAGTAATTGAAGAGCATCGGGAGAAATGAGTAGATGCTACCAGCCTTCGGATTTTCGTCAAAATATTTGATTATTAGATTTGCTTTGTACACATTCCGGTTGACAATGGCGTCACGAAGCTCATATCCATTGAACTCCTTGCTCACCCCGATCTGGTCCTCCACAATCTGGGGCGTCACTCTCCTATCCTTCTGATCCAGTGAAAGAACGACCTTATCGAGCTCACTCGTCAGCCGACTCAGGTCGGAACCGATGTTTTCGGCTATCATCTGCGTCGATTTGGGGTCGATGCTCACCTCGCGGACTTTCAGATACTTCTCGATGAAGGCCGGAAGCTCACGATCCTTCAGCTTATTGCTCTCAAAAAGCACGCCAGAGGCCTGGATATTCTTCACAAGTTCCTTCTTCCGACCGTCGATTTTGCTGTTTTTCAGGCACATCACAAGGATTGTGGAGCTCATCGGAGCCTTCAGGTACTTCTCGATGGCCTCTGTATTCTTGAGATTCTGGGCTTCTTTCACAATCAGCACCTGATATTCGGACATCATCGGATAACGGCGCGCCGTATCGGCTATCTGTGCTGCCGTCACATCGGATCCGAACAGGATTGTCTGGTTGAAATCACGCTCCTCAGGCTGTAGCACATGCTCTGCAATATAATCGGCTATCCGGTCGATATAATAGGGCTCATCGCCCACGAGATAATAGACGGGGACGAACTTCCGCTCCTGCAAATCGTGCATGATACTCTGAAAAGTGATATTTTTAGCCTCAGCCATGATGTTTTTTCGAATATTATGTGTAACTTTGCTGCAAAGTTAGTGCAAATCGAGCGAAATACAAAATAATCTCGATTATTTTTATCTCCGAGATGCAGCCAAATTTATCAAAAGTTACAAAAATGTATCGATTAAACCTGCCTCCTTACCCCATAAAAGTTATTGAGAGGGACAACAAACAACTGATTTTTGACTTTTTGCGTCGAAAATACGTGGCACTGACGCCTGAAGAGTGGGTGCGCCAGCATTTCGTGCATTTCCTGATTGACCATAAGGGATATCCTCAGGGACTCATGGGCAACGAGATTGAGCTGCGTGTGGGCGAGAAGCGGCTGCGCTGCGACACCTTATTATATAATAAGGATACACAGCCCAGGATGATCATCGAATACAAGGCCCCTACTATACAACTTCAGCAGAAGACTTTCGACCAGATATCGGCCTACAATCTCCTGCTGAAAGTGGATTACCTGATAGTGAGCAACGGGCTCCAGCACTACTGCTGCAAGATGGATTACGCTAACCAGAAATATGAATTCCTGAAGGAAATCCCTGACTACCAAAATCTATAACACAAAGTCTTATGCCATATCATTGGCGTCGGTGACCTTCTTCGAGGAAGCCGACTTGCGGATGGCGCGCTTACGAGTTGTCTTCTTCTCCTCAGTGCCAGTAGCCTTGTCGATCTTTACGCCAGCCAGCTCAGGATCGATCATAATACGACCGCAGTACTCGCAGACGATGATCTTCTTGTGCATCTTGATGTCGAGCTGACGCTGGGGCGGAATCTTGTTGAAGCAGCCACCACAAGCATCACGCTGCACGTAGACGATACCCAGACCATTGCGGGCGTTCTTGCGGATACGTTTGAAAGAGGTGAGCAGGCGGCTCTCGATCTTCGACTCCAGATCCTTCACCTTCTCCTTCAGCTTATCCTCCTCTGCACGGGTTTCTGTCATGATCTCCTCAAGCTCGTTGCGCTTGATTTCCAAATCGCCCTCGCGCTCCTTGATGGTTACTTCGTTGAGTGCCAGCTCGTTCTGCTTCTCCTGAATGCGAGCGTTTGCCTCGCGGATTTTCTTGTTGCAGAGTTCAATCTCGAGTGTCTGGAACTCAATCTCCTTGCTCAAGGTGTCGTACTCACGATTGTTCTTCACATCATCAAGCTGAGCCTTGTAACGAGCCACGCTGGCCTCTGCGTCAGCAATCTCGCCCTTCTTCTGCGAAACAGCCTTCTGAAACTCGCTGATGTCGCTTTTAATATTTTCAACACGCGTTGTCAGACCTTCAATCTCGTCTTCAAGGTCCTGTACTTCGAGGGGAAGTTCACCTCGCAATGCTCGTTTCTCATCGATAGCCGAGAGAGCCGACTGAAGCTGGTAGAGAGTCTTCAGCTTCTCTTCAACTGACAAATCTGTAGGATCTTTCTTTGCCATAATTTTAATTTACAATTTAACGATATATAATTTTACGATTTAAATATACAAAATGGGATTCGTACAAGTTTCAGCTATACAGGTTTTCACACCTGGACAAGCCTCTTGGATAATCTCCTGAAAGACCTCTGACGTGAACTGTTCACTCTGATAGTGACCTATGACACATATCTGAATCTGCTGCTCGTAGCCGAAATACTGATGATAGTGCATCTCGCCGGTGATAAACGCATCGGCCTGATTTTTAACAGCTTCGTCGAGCAGAAAGTCGCCAGCACCGCCGCATAATGCCACACGCTTAATGGGGCGGCGCAGCAGCTGGTTACACATCGCACACTCCACTCCGAAGACCTTCTTCACAGCGATGATAAAGTCGTCGGCAGCCAGTGGTTCGGCCAACTCGCCTACTACCCCACTTCCAGCCTCAACACCTGCTGCGGCCGAGCCTACGGGAGCCAAAAACTTTACATTCTGCAGCCCCAGTTTCTCAGCTATGCGATAGTTCACTCCACCTTTGGCGTTATCCATATTGGTGTGCATCGAGATAACTGCTATACCCTTCTGTATGGCACTCATCACGGTGCGCTGCACGTCGTTCAGATCGCTAATCGTCTTCAGTCCTCTGAACAACAGCGGATGGTGGCTCACAATCAGATTGCAACCCTTTGCTATGGCCTCGTCAACGATGCGTTCGTTCACGTCCAGACACAATAATGCCCCTGAAACTTCCGTCTCTGTCAGTCCAACTTGTAGGCCAGCATTATCCCAGCTTTCCTGCAAGGGCAGAGGCGCAAAACGTTCAAGGGCGCTCAGCACTTCTTTTATTTTCACGGGTGCAAAGGTACAAAGAAAAATGAGAATTGATAATTGACAATTGATAATTTTTAGTATTTTTAACCAAATCACCAATCTTTCAAATTAGCCTTTGCTTCCACTTTTCGTTCTGTTTTATCGTCGAGAGCTGGGAAAAAGTCTATTCCTGTAAGGCTTTCTATCTCGTCTACAGAGCGCACAGCATCCTCTATCAGCTGCTTCTTGCCCTCATTGCGATATATAAAGCCAATGGCCTTGGGTTCGCCTTTTCTGCACAGTATCACCTTAAAGAATCGTGTAGGCACCCACACTTTGTTCTTGCCAATCGTCTTCTGTGCGCCGCCTTTCTGGTCAAAAATCGGACCGCAAACCACGTCGATAGCCCCATATTTACGCGCCCATTCTCTACATTTCATCTCTATGTCGTTCCACTCGTACTTGTTCAGTCCGTGGTTCTGCGGACAGATGTTTGTAAACAAGAAGCTCTCCGTCATCGCCTGCTTGTCCCACTTATTATCGCCAGCAGGGCACATATGTCCTCGATCGTAGCGCGAGTTGTAGTAGTCTTGATTAGTTGCTCTGGGCGATGGCACACTTGCGTCCTCGGTAAAAATCTCCTCTTTTCGCTGATAGCGACCTCGGGTGTGAGCATCCGTAAGATGCCAAGCCACCCAGTTCGGGGTCTTTGTATTGCGATTATACGATGTTGTGTACCCTTTTCTCTGCAATATAACCTCCGCGCGATCCTTCAACGGTGCCGGCAGCTCATATTTTGTCTGACCCTGACAAGCCGTAGCCACCAGCGCCAAAATAGCTATACTTATATTATATAATGTACCTTTCATGCCTGCAAAGATAGTATTTTGATAGCAAAAACCCAAATAAAACGCCTAAAAACACAGATTTCTCGAAAAAACTGCATTAAAAATTTGGCAGATTCAAAAAATCTATGTACCTTTGCACCCGCAATTCAGAAATGGTGCCCGTAGTTCAGTTGGTTAGAGCGTCAGATTGTGGTTCTGAATGTCGACGGTTCGAGTCCGTCCGGGCACCCTCCCAAAACTCCTGTGAGTCAATGACTTGCGGGAGTTTTTTTTGTGTGTGTGATAGATTGTAACAATATGATACGTATTTCTGTTAAATCGTAAGCAATATGATATGATTTTCTATCCATCAACTTACGATTTGAAAGTTTGCAGCATTTTTAACAATCAATTTGTAAACAATATAACGGCTGCATCTTTTTTTCTTCGTACCTTTGCCCTCGGATAATAATGGTAATAATATAGTAAGGTGAGAGGTATGAATATCAGGATAACAGAATTGACAGACAGCCGAGATTCGGTTAACAAGTGGATGGAGCGCTATGGTGTGCGCTTTGGTGTATACAAGAACGGTGTGTTCAATGAGCAACTTTTCCCATTTGATCCCGTTCCCCGTGTCATCAGTAAGGATGATTGGGTTTATCTGGAGCAGGGCTTGAAGCAGAGAGTGCAGGCACTGAACAAATTTCTGTGGGATGTATATCATGAGAAGAAAATCATCAAGGACGGTATCGTACCCGAGGAATTCGTATATTCGTCGAAAGGCTATATGCCAGAGTGTGAGCGAATCAATCCTACGGGTGGGGTGTATGCCCACATAGCTGGTATTGACTTGGTGGAAGGCAAGGACGGCCAGTGGTATGTGCTGGAGGATAACCTACGCATACCGAGCGGAGCCAGCTATCCGATGATAGCACGGCAGATAACGCGTCGTGTCGCCCCATCCACCTTTGCCTCGCATACTATCGCGGAGAACCGAGGGTATGCCGACCTGCTGCGCGATATGATGGACGAGATGAATGACGGAAGGGGAATATCTGTCATTCTGACCCCAGGACGTTATAATTCTGCCTACTTCGAGCATTCGTATCTGGCAGAGAAGACTGGGGCGACGCTGGCCTATCCTGGCGACCTGTACGTGGAGGACAATAGGGTTTATTATTCGGGTATCTATAAGGATCGCACTCGCGTGGGCTGTATCTACCGCCGTGTCAGCGATGAATACATGGATCCGCTGGTGTTCGAGGCATCGTCACTACTTGGCATTCCCAACGTGATGCAGGCTTACAAGGCAGGCAACGTAGCACTTGTCAATGCCATCGGAAATGGAGTGGCCGACGATAAAGGCATCTACTATTTCGTGCCGAAGATGGTGGAATACTATCTGGATGAGAAGCCCATACTCCAGAATGCTCCAACCTATCTGCCATATTTCAAAGAGGACTACGACTATGTGCTGTCGAACATACAGCGGCTGGTCATTAAGGATGTCAGCGAGGCTGGAGGCTACGGCGTGGTATTCGGTAAGGATCTGTCGGTAGAGAAACTCGAAGAGCTGAAAGCCCTCATCGTCAGTCAGCCACGACGCTGGATTGCACAGGAGGTCATAGACTTCAAGGATTTGAAGGTATTGGATGATACTGACGCCCAGTCATCAGCCGACGGATTCGTTGAACGCAAGGCTGACTTGAGGGCATTCGTAGTCAGCGGAAAGGAGACGAAAGTGTGGCGCAGTGGACTGACCCGATTCTCGCGTAATCCGGACTCCTTCGTGGTCAACTCATCGCAGGGAGGCGGATTCAAGGATACCTGGGTCATGGAGGACTAACATAATAAGAGAAAACACTATGGTAAAGAATAGAATTTTATCGGCCAACAAGGCCAACAGCCTGTTTTGGCTGGGGCGCTACGAGGAGCGCGTCTATATCACGCTCCACCTGATGCGCAAGTGCTATGACAAGATGATAGACGGAGAAATGGAGGACTACTGGCCCTTCTGGCAGAAACTCGACCCGCAGGGCGTATATCAGACCAATGATGAGTTTACGCTTGGCATGATGTATGACGGCAGTAATCCAAGTTCAGTGATGTCGGCGCAAACCAGGGCTATGGACAATGCCATCCTTTTGCGCGAGGAGATCATGTCGGAGACACTGAGCTATCTGGAAATGAGTGTCGCACTTTTGAAGAAGTGCAGTGAAAAGCAGGAAACGAATGTCATGAGCCTGCAACCCGTTATCGACTGGTCGCTGGCATTCTGGGGAGCTGCAGAGCAGCGACTGCTGAACCATAAGGCTCTATACATCATGATGATAGGACGCAATGTAGAGAACCTCGACATGCTGCTACGCTTTGAATACAGCTACGAGCGCATCGCACAGGCATACGACTCGGTGAAACACTATTCGCGTAGATTACCAGGTCTGCTCGACGAGCACATAGAGAGTCAGTTGGACAGTCTGATTATACGAGAGAAATTCAATCTGAGCGACTTAGATTATAAGAACAAATTGCTGGCGTTTGTCAACCAGTTGGTGAGGGTATGAAAAGGTATTTATACAACTACCAGACCATCGTGACTTTCAGCGAGCCAGTGTCGGCACATGCCGTCATGCTGAGGTGCCAGCCTGCAGCCAACGCCTTCCAGACCATCGAGCAGGAGCATGTCATCGTTTCGCCCGACTACTGGATGAATGCCGGCACTGACGCTTTCGGCAACCGTATTCTCTTTGGCGGCGCCAGTGAGCCGCATACAGTGTTCGCCTACATCAGCACGGGGATTGTGGCTACGGAGACTTATTTCCAGAAACAGCGTGGCGAGAACATGTTCCTATACAGCCAGCCTTCACAGCTCACGCAACTTAACGATGCGATGCGAGAGGCTGCTCTGACGGACGCCGAAGCAACTACGGCAGAGAAGGCTCGACAACTGTGTCACAGGGTCTATGAAATGATGACCTATGAGCCTGAGACCACTACGGTGGAAACCTCGGCAGTTGATGTGTTCAGTCGCCAATGTGGCGTATGTCAGGACTATGCCCACCTGATGATTGCCTTCTGCCGTGCCAACGGGTTGCCCGCCCGCTACGTGAACGGGTTTCTCGAGGGTACTGGTCAGACCCATGCTTGGGTGGAGGTTTTCGACGGCTATAGCTGGCAGGGCTATGACCCTACCCACGACCGCACATTACTGCAGCAAGGCTATGTCAAGATAGCCCACGGAAGAGATTCTGCCGATTGTCCCGTCAGTCGGGGCATGTTCTGCGGACAGGCAGTACAACAAACACAAATCAGCGTAACATTACAAGAACTATGATAAAGACTATAGTATCGACAGAACTGCCCGTAGATGAGCAGTTCCGCATCCGCAAGAATGTGATTCATCACGGCAGGGAGGGACTGCGCTTCTGCGTGGTAACGGGTACACACGGTGACGAGCTGGAGGGACAGATGGTGTGCTTCGAACTATCGCGTATCGTGGGCGAACATCCTGAACTGCTCACTGGTACACTGGAAATCTATCCTGCACTCAATCCGCTTGGCATAGACACCATTCAGCGGGGCATACCCAACTTCGACCTCGACATGAACCGCATCTTTCCTGGTGACCCTCAGGGAACCATGGCCGAGCAGACTGCCCATGCCATCATCGAGGACATCAAGGGAGCCGACATGGTCATTGACATTCACTCTAGCAATCTCTATTTGCGTGAGACACCTCAGGTGAGGATCAATGTTCAGGATGCCGAGTGGCTGGTGCCATTTGCTGAGCACCTTGGCACAGATTTCGTATGGGTGCACGATGCTGCCACCGTACTGGAGGCCACACTGGCTCACTCGCTCAACAGTACGGGTACACCATGCCTGGTAGTGGAGATGGGTGTAGGCCAGCGCATCAACCACAAGATGTGTCGTCGGCTGGTTGGAGGTATTTTACATCTGATGAAACACATGGGTATGTGGCAGGGCGAGGTGCCAGCCGACATACAGCAGCCAATCGTATGTAAGGGCGACCGCGTGACATTCCTTAATGCGGAAACCTCGGGTGTATTCCTTACAGAACTAAAATGTGGTATTACAGTTACCGAGGGGCAGACCATCGGCCGGATTGTAGACCCTCTTCGTGGACGGGTACTCAGCACAGTCACCTCACCCGTCAACGGCTATCTTTTCACCATCCGTGCCTATCCGATTGTATATGAAGGATCGCTGATGGCCCGGATCTTTAATTCAGAAGAACAAGTATGAGAGAAGAGACTATTTTTGAAATGACGTCGCCCTATCGCGACAGTTTCCGCATCCGCGGCTACCGTTTCGGAGAGGGTGCCAAAACGCTGGCCATCGTGGGAGCCATGAGAGGCGACGAGGTGCAACAGCAGTATATCTGTGCTCAGATAGTGAACAGTTTGGGTTTCATTGAGCGCCATGGGGGTATTGCCAAGGGCAAGAGCATACTGGTGATTCCCTCGTGCAACCCCTTCTCGATGAACGTGAGTAGCCGTTTCTGGGCAATGGATAATACCGACATCAACCGCATGTTCCCAGGTTATGCCAATGGAGAGACCACGCAGCGTATTGCTGCTGCCGTATTCGAGGCCCTGAATGGCTTTGAGTATGGTATCCAACTGGCCAGCTACTACGTACCAGGAGATTTTATCCCCCACGTCCGTATGCTCAAGACTGGCTATGAGGATGTTGAGACTGCCCGCCTGTTCGGTATGCGCTATGTGACGATATACCCGCCTCGTCCCTTCGATACCACTCTGCTCAATTATAACTGGCAACTTTGGAACACCAAGGCCTTTTCTGTATATGCGGGCAAGACAAGTCAGGTTGATCTGACAGCTGGCGACGAGAACGTTGATGCCATCTTGCGTATGATGAGCCGCACGGGCATACTCACTATCAACTCGGCGGGATCAGCCTACGAGTCCGTGCTCATTGATGAGTCAACCTTACAGCACATCAAGGCACGTCATGCTGGCATTTTGCTTCGACTAGTCGATGTCGGTAGTCGTGTACGTCCCGGTCAGTCGCTGGCGCACATCATTCATCCCTACAATGGCCAGATACTCAGCGATGTCAAGGCCACAAAAGAAGGAACCGTATTCTTTGCCCATAACCGTCCCGTCGTCCTCCAGAACGCCCTGCTGTTTATGGTTCACACCATAGAGATATAGGACTCTCGTATTTTGTGTACTTTCTGTATTCCATCTTAATAATATGTAAAGTTGAATGCAAAGATATGAATAATAAGGAGATAATAAGTATCTTTGCCATCAAATTTAATAAGATTTGTGAAATGAATAGGTCACACATATTCGGCTATCTGCTGGGACTGCTTATCTTTGTGATTGGCATTCCCGCTTTGATGCGGGTGTTCTCGTCTGGCTCTGGTCAGTCATGCCTCTGCTGATTGTCTTGGCAGAAGTAATTCTGCTTACGCTGCAAGTTCGTAGTGAGGAAAAGCGACTGGCTCAGGATTTCGGACAAGAGTATCTTGATTATAAGAAACGAGTAGGGAGATATTATTAAAGGCATCCCCGAAGGAATGCCTCTAACTTAATCTTTAAATTTCAATACAATTCTACTTAACGATACCACGATTCTTCATGGTGGCATTGAGCAGTGTCAGATAAGTATGCATCTGACGCTCGTTGAGTATGTGATGCATCCATTTAACATCGTTAGAGATGGCACGCTTCACCATTGCGTCACGATCCTTCTTGCCATACATGGCTGCGAACTTCAGCTCGGATGCAAGTATGCGATGAACCTCCTCAACAGCTTCCTTCTGGTCACTATACAGACCCAGTGCCATAGAGAGCTTATTCATGTTAATGTTCAACTCATAAGCCTCTAAATTGCTTACTGCAGCTGTCTTCTCTTCTTCTGCAAATGCGGTTGTCATACTCAGCATTGCTACCATTGTCAAAATCAACTTTTTCATCTTTTTACCCTTTCTTTTCTTTACTCGGGGCTGTGTGTTGTTTGTTATCCTGTTTGCCCCTACTTAAATTAATAATGTTATCCTGTACGTAGCCCTTTTGGCTTACGCCGCTTTCCCGTTAAACGGGACAAGCTCAAATATGTCTTTTGACAATGCAAAGGTAAGAAGTATTTGCTGGTTACCAAAATAATAGAGTATAATTGTGTCCGCACACAGTGATTATTTGACTCATATCAAATAATTCATAGGAACGCAACATTAAATGCCTTTCCGATATCCATAAATCCTAATATTTCTCAAAACTTAGCACAAAATGGCAAATAATCCACGTTTTTTCGTATATTTGTCCCAAGATTTAAGAAGATTTATATATGGCCGACAATAATTTGAATAACAGATATGAAGAAATGGTTTGATCAAGTCCGTATCTATCATCTGTTGATTGACAGATTCAACGGAAATTGGCAGGTTCCGCCAAAGAGTGTGAATGAATTTCTGGGGGGAAACCTGCAGGGTGTCATCGATAAACTGGATTACATCAAGGATCTGGGGTTCAACGCCATCATGCTGTCGCCCATCTATCCATCGGCGAATTATCACGGCTACCACACGCTGAACTTCGACGAGATTGATCCGCACTTCGGCACGTGGGAGATTTACCAGCAGCTGCTGGACGAGGCTCACGCCAAGGGGATGAAGATTATCTGCGACTTCGTGCCCAACCATTGCTGGTACGAGGCGCCGATGTTTCAGGAGGCACTGCTGAAAAACGGTGGCAAGCATCGTGACTGGTTCTTCTTCGAGAACAAGGACAGCGATGCGTTCGTATCGTTCCTTGGCTTCGGCGATCTGCCCAAGTTCAACCTGACGAACCCTGAGGTGAAGAGTCTGATGATAGAGAAGGCTCAGCAACTGGCCCGCATGGGTGTAGATGCCTTCCGCATAGACCATGCGCTGGGGCAGCCGCATGAGTTCCTGCAGAGCCTGCGTGAGCATCTGGAGACAATCAACAGCGACATCGTAGTGTTTGGCGAGGTTTGGGCATTCGGCATCGGTCCGCAGTTGGCCAGTCAGTTGTATTTCAAGACGGAGAACAGGCGGCAGGAGTTCCTGGAACAGGAGACCAAACCATTCAGTCAGGACCAGTTGCAGGCCGACTATGTGGGCACGCTGGATGGTGTGCTCGACTTTGCCTATCGCAACATTCTGTTGGAGGAGATAGGTGCCGGACGAGGCATCAAGGGCAACGCCACGCTGAAGCAGAAGATTCAGGACCACTTTGCCCTGTATCCGGAGGACTTTAAGCTGGTGCTGTTCCTGGATAATCACGACACCGACAGATTCATGTTCGACTGCCATGACGATGTGAACCTGTTGCAGGAAGCTATCGACCTGACGATGGAATTGGCTCGCCCGTTCTCTTTCCTCTATGGCACAGAACAGCTGATGACCATCACGAAGACCATCTTCAACGCTGAGCCCTATGCCGATCTGCGTGTGCGCAACTGCATGGATTGGGCGAAGTCTCCACAACTACGAATCAAATAACCGATTGTATGGATTTTGAAGTATATCAAATAGGCGAACAGCTGGACTCTTTCAACTCCCAGGAAGTGCAGGATGGCATCAAGGCCATTATGGACAAAGGTTCTAATGTGGTGATTGACATGACTGCCTGTGACTACATCTCAAGTACAGGCTTGCGCGTGTTGCTCTATTCCAAGAAGGTGACAGCCGCTAAAGGACTGAATCTCTATCTGGTTGGAGTCCGCGACAAGGTCAAAGACGTCATGGAAGTCACTGGCTTTAATACCTTCTTCGAATCTTTCAGTACGATGGAAGAATGCATGGAGAAGGTAAAAGAGTAAAAAGGTAAATAAGTAAAAGGGAAAAACGATGAATAGAGTCGATCTGTTTCCTACACACGAGTATAAAGGACTGAAACTGCGCCCAGGCAGACCTTATCCGTTTGGCGCTATGGTCCTTGGCAATATGGTGAATTTCTCGGTCTATTCCCGTTATGCCACTGACTGCACGTTGGTACTCTTCCATAACCGCGAGGAGAAGCCGTTTGTCGAGATCCCCTTCTTCAAGGAGTTCCGGCTGGGTAATGTGTTCTCGATGATCATCTTCGACCTGGATTATGAGAACATAGAGTATGGCTTCCGGATGGATGGTCCCTTCCTTCCAGAAGAAGGCCATCGCTTCGATAAGTCGAAGATACTGCTCGACCCTTACGCAAAGCTGATTGTAGGTCGTGATGTTTGGGGGGAACAACCCAATTGGGATGGCCTCTACCAGTATCGTGCCCGTGTGGTGTTCGACGACTTCGATTGGGAAGACGACCTGCCATTGGAAACGCCCGTCAACGACCTCATCGTCTATGAGATGCACGTGCGCAACTTCACGTGTGGTGCGGGCTCTGGTGTGAAACACAAGGGAACGTTTGCTGGCATCATCGAAAAGATTCCCTATCTGAAGGAACTGGGTGTCAACTGTGTGGAGCTGATGCCCATCCATGAGTTCGATGAGTTTGAGAACCATCGTGTCTCGCCAGTTGACGGACGTCCGCTATACAACCTCTGGGGCTACAGCAACGTGGGATTCTTTGCGCCTAAGGCTGCCTACGCTGCGTCAGGAAGATTCTCGATGCAGGTGGACGAACTGAAGAACATGGTGAAGCGTCTGCACGCCAACGGCATCGAGGTGATACTCGACGTGGTGTTCAACCATACGGCTGAGGGCAACGAGAAGGGACCCTATATCTCTTATCGTGGCATCGACAACAAGACTTACTACATGCTGACGCCTGATGGTAGTTACTTTAACTTCAGCGGCTGTGGCAATACACTGAACTGCAACAACCCCAATGTGCGCGACATGATTGTGGAAAGTCTGCGCTACTGGGTGACCGATTATCATATCGACGGATTCCGATTCGATCTCGCAGCCATCCTGGGTCGCGATCAGAACGGCAATCCCATGTCGAATCCGCCATTGCTCGAATCATTGGCTCACGACCCGATTCTCGGAAAGACCAAGCTGATAGCTGAGGCTTGGGATGCGGGTGGACTCTATCAGGTGGGCTCGTTCCCCTCGTGGGGGCGCTGGGCCGAATGGAATGGTAAGTTCCGCGACAGCATACGCCGATTCATCAAGAGCGACGAAGGCGTGCTTGGCGACGTGAAGGAGCGCATCGTTGGATCGCCCGACCTCTATGCCTCGCAGAAGCGTGGCATCAAGGCCAGCGTGAACTTCGTAACGGCTCACGACGGCTTCACGCTGATGGATCTCGTATCGTACAACGAGAAGCACAACGAGGCCAACGGCGAGGATAATCGCGATGGTGAGAACCATAACAACAGTTGGAACTGCGGCTGTGAGGGCGAGACGGACAATCCGGAAATCAACGCTTTGCGCCATCGTCAGGTGAAGAATGCCATCACGCTGCTGATGGTGAGTCAGGGTATCCCCATGGTACTCTCAGGCGACGAGATGGGTAACTCGCAGCAAGGTAATAACAACGCCTATTGTCAGGACAACGAAATAGCCTGGCTCGACTGGAATGATCTGGAGAAGAATGCCGACATATTCCGCTATTTTAAGCAGATTATCAAATTCCGCCGACACCACCAAGTGCTGCGCTACGAGGAACACCTCGCCCATAGCGACTATCTGGGGTTGGGCTATCCCGACTTCTCGTGGCATGGGGTGAAAGCCTGGCAACCTGAAACGGGTCACAACAATCTCACGGCTGCTTTCATGCTGAACGGACAATATGCCAAGACCGATGGTGTGCCTGATGACTTCATCTATGTGGCTATGAACATGCACTGGGAGATGCACGGCTTTGAACTGCCGCAGTTGCCCGAAGGCATGAACTGGTACGTATTTGCCAACACGGGTATGGAGCCTCCCTACGATATTGCCGAACTGGGTGAAGAACCCCTTACCGAGAACCAACACGAGATACTAGTTGGCCCTCGTTCCATCATGATTCTCGTTGGGAAGAAGTAATCAGAGTCCGCAGGCTTGCTTGTACTCCAATAACTTGTTCTGATAGTCGGCAAAGGCATCAGTATGCTTGTCGAGCGATTGCTGATAGAGCAGCTGAGCCTCGAGCAGATCGCTCATCTTTGAGGTGCCTGCGCGATAGTAGTCACGATTCAGGCGCAGGTTCTCCTTGGCCTGTTCGATGCTGCGCTGGGCAAGCATGAGTTGCTGGTAGGACTCCTCAACACCATTACGGGCATTCTGCATACGTATCTTCAGCAGTTCTGCATTGTCAGTAAGCTGTTCCTGAGCCTTCTGATGCTCAATGGCCTTGCGCTTAATGGCATGCGATCCGCTCCACCAGTCGGTGATGGGTACGCTGACGGTGGCAAACACCATACCGAAGGTGTGATTATTGTCCAGCAGGTTATGATAGGTATAGCCAGCACCCACAGCCACTGAGGGCAGATTCTGGCCCACAGCCATCTTCTTCTGTAGTCCTGTAGCCTCTACCTGTTTCTGCAATAACTTGTATTCAGGAAGGGCGGCAACCGACTCTGAACCAGACAGCCCGAGTAACTGCGCATCGTCAGTCTGCCAGGTGATGACAAACGATGTGTCGCGCAATCCGCAATACTGCGACAGCAGCATACGTACCAGCGAGAGTCCGTTTTGCAGCTTCAGCTTCTGACTGCTGATATCGTTCTGACGCAGTTCTACCTGCAGCAGATCGTTACGCATGGCTACACCAGCGCGTACGGCCACATCCACATCTTTATGTATATCGCGCAGAAGGGTATCCACAGCCTCGATGGTCTTCATCTTTTCCTGCAGCGAAGCCAACTGCCAGAAATACTGCTCGGCAGTCTTCTCTACCTCGTTTTCTGAGAGTTGCAACTTCAGCTGACTCACGTCTTCGCCTAACTTAGCGAGTTTGTTGCCATTGATAATCTGTCCACCAGCAAACACAGGCTGTACAGCCATTACCGATCCGATGGTGCCGTTCTTCATCATCGAGATGCTGATGGGGTTGCCAAGGGCCATCAGTGCCTCCTGGGGCAACGACTGAGCCAAGGCTGCCCCTAACTCAGGTGACATATTCTCGCCCAGATTCAGCGTGGTTTGCGCCATACCTTTATTGGCATTAAACCACACCCCTGTACCACTTACGTTGGGGAAGTATTTGGTAAAAGCCTCCTTGCGTTGCTGGTTGGCAGCCTCAATATCGTGTTGTGCCGTACGGATGGCGATGTTATTCTGCAGGGCAGAGTCCTTGATCTGCTGCAGCGTGAATACACGCTGAGCAGATAAAGGTAAAAAGGTAAAAAGGTAAAAAAGTAAAACACTTAATACCTTACCATTCTGTCTTATTTCTATTTGTTTTTTCTGTCTCATATTTTTTACCTTTTTACTCTTTTACCTTTTTACTTTTTGTACTAACTTTCCAATAAATAACAGGCAGCATGGTGACTACCATGATGAGCGAGCCGATACCACCAGCGAAGATGGTAACACCTACAGGCATCCAGAACGAACTCTGGGCGATGATCATAGGCACCACACCTACAGCCGTTGTGGCTGTGGTGAGGAAGATGGGCACCATACGGCGCTTGCCTGCATCGTAGGCAGCCTTTTTTACAACTTCGTTGTATTCTTCAGTGGTGAGTGGTGAGTGGTGAGAGGTGAGAGAATTCTTCTCACCACTAGCTTCTAGCTTCTCACCTCTAATCAGATTGATGGCGTGCTCGAAGATGAGGATCTCATTACGCATAATCATTCCCATCAGCGTGATGAGTCCGAAGATGGAGGTGAGTCCCAAGGCACGATTCATCAGTCCTAAGCCGATCAGCGCACCAGGAATCATCAGTGCCAAGGCCACCATACATACGGTAGTAACACCATACTTCTTGAAGTTGAACAACAGGAAGAAGAACACGATGACCATCGCAATGACGATGCCGCCGAAGATCTGTGGCAAAGCCTCGTCGCCATATTCTATCTCGCCACCTACCTCACTACGCACACCTTGCGGCACATCGATCTCATGCTGCATGATGCGGGCTATCTCCTTCTCGATAGGTGCTGTAAACACGCCTTGCGCAAACTGGGCAGTCACAGTGATACAGCGCTCTCCGCCACGATGCAGAATACGGCTCTCGCTCCACTTGGGCTCTACCTTCGCTATCGAGCGCAGAGGCACCGTTGAATTGGTGTTGTGCAAACCGCCTGATACCATCGAGGCAGGCGATGCGATGCCTAAGTTGGCTACATCCGAGAACGTCATATCGGCATCATCCTTTACCACGATGGGCAGTTCGTAGTTATCCTCCCATATCTGACCTACGCGCAAATCGCTCGCCGTAGCACTGAGGGCCAGCTGAGCCGTAGTACGCGTAATGCCCAGTTGGGCAGAGGTAACAGGGTCGAGCTCTACATTAATAATGGGGTAGGGCTGGAAATAGTCCGTATGAACCCACTCCAGTTCAGGCATCTCCCGCATGCGCTCCATCAATCGCTCGGCTGCCACATGCAGCGAGTCGAGATTGTCGCCATAGAAACGATACTCCAGTTCGCTCACCTCGAGATAGTCCAATCGCTTGAACTTCACGTAGGCATTGGGGAATGCCTCGCTGAGTTGGGGCTGATACTCTGCCAAGAGGGCGATGGTGGCCTTATCGCTCTTGGTGTTGACGATGAACTGCGCATAGTTGGCGCCAGCCATCTGTGGCGCATAGGCATCCATGAATCGGGGCGAAGCACAGCCGATGAAGCCTGTGATACTCTTGATGCGATCGTCCTTCTCCAGCACATGCTGCACAGAGTCGGCTATCAGCTCCGTCTCAGCCATTCCCTTGCCATCGGGCAGGAATATCTCCACAGCAAACTGATCGCGATCGGCATAGGGGAAGAGTCGTATCTTCAGCGTGGGGGCTATCAGACACGACAGCAGAATCACAGCGATACCTCCACCGATGGTGATCCAGGGGTGGGCAAAGGTCCAGTCGAGCACCTTGTCGTATGTACGCTGCACCCACTTGGTGATGGCGTTTCCGTCAGTACTAACCTTATCGGGTCTGATGATGCGAGTCTCGAGGAACGGAATGACTGTAACAGCCAGCACCAGCGATACCATCAGGTTGATGGTAATGGTGATGGGGAAGTCCTCCAGACAGTCATGGAACATGCCCTTCATCGTGATGAGGAAGGGGTAGAAGATGGCGCAGATGCAAATGGTGGCCAGCATCATCGGCATGAAATACTGCTTAGCCGACTCGATGGCGGCATCGTGGGGCTTGAAACCCTTATTGAGGTATTCCAGATAACCATCGATCACCACAATCGAGTTGTCGACAATCATTCCCAATACCACGATCAAGGCCGCGAGCGTGACAATGTTCAGTTCGATACCCATCATATACATGAAGGCTACACTCACAAATGTGCTCAGCGGAATGGTGATGGCTGCCACAATAGCCGATCGGATGGGGAAGAGCACCATCATCACGAGGATAATGATCAGCATGGCAATCAGCAGATCGCGCAGGAAGTCGCTTACACTCTTCACCACCACCTTGGGCTTATCCGCAATGCGGGTCACCTTCACATCCTCGGGCAACTCGTTCTGGCGGAAGTCATTCAGCACCTTATCCACCTCCTTGCCATATTCCACCACATTGTTGCCTGGTGTCATCTCCATCGACAGCAATACGCAGGGATGGCCGTCCTGTTCTATTCGGCTCGACATGGGTTCATACTCACGCACCACTTTGGCGATGTCTCTTACCCTTGCCACCTTGCCCGTCACAGGGTCGGAGAAGATAATCTGATTAGCGATCTCCTCCTCAGAATTCTCCGTATTCTCTATGTGGATAGGTATCTGCTGGTCATCGTCGCTGATTGAGCCGCTCATAGTGGTGATGCCCTGAGCCTGCAAGCGTGAAAAGAGCATCTGCTGACCAATGCCGTAGGCCTGCAGACGCTGACGATCGATATACAGGCTGATCTGCTCCTTCTGCTCGCCGAAGAGTTTCACGTTGGCTACAGAGGGAATACGACGCAGACGATCTGAGAGATCATCGCTGTATTGCTTCAGTTCGCGATAGCTGCGCTGACTGCTCTCGATGGCGATGAGCAGAGCCGAGGTGTTGCCGAAGTCATCATTCACCACGATGGCCAGCACACCGCTGGGCAACTGAGCCTTAAATCCGTTCAGTCCATGCTTGATTTTGCTCCACACCTCGTCTTTATTGTCCACATCATCGTTCAGTTTCACCATCACGATACACATGCCGTTCTGCGAGGTGGTGGTGGTCTTCACACGATTCACTTCGCCATACGTAAAGAGGTAGCGCTCCAAGGGGCGAGCCACCTGTTGCTCTACTTCCTCACTGGTGGCACCAGGATATACAGCCACCACCACACCCTGACGGATGGTGGCGTGAGGAAACTCATCCTTCGGCATGATATACATGCCATAGATGCCCATCACAAACAGAATGCCTACGATGAGCAGTGTTATTGAGTAATGCTCCAATGGCCATCGAAGCCAATTTACGTTCTTCATATCAGTAAATCACTTTGGTGTTTTCACTCAGTTTCTGATATCCTTCGGTCACAATGCGCTCACCCTCGCTGATGCCTGTGGTGACGACAATGCGATTGCCCAAAGTCTCGCCTGTGGTAATCGTCGTGCGATGGGCTGTACTGTCTTTCTCAATCGTCCATACAAACAGACTGCCGTCGGCTTTCTTTTGCACAGCCGTTACAGGCATGGAAAGTTGCTCAGTCTTCACTTCGCTCTTTTCACTGCCGAATGAAACCGATGCCACCATACCAGGCAACAGTTTCCTCTCTCGGTTGGCTACGTTGATGCGGATGTCGTAAGTATGCGTCAGCGCATCGGCTTGCACACCCTTCTCAATTCTGCCGCCTTCGAAACTGCTTCCGATGGCTTCTACCTTAATAATAGAAGAGGTGTTACCACTGATGCCACCGATTTCGGCCTCAGGAATGGCTACCTTCACTTTTACGCTCGAGATGTCGAGGATGCTGACTACGGCCTGAGAGGGTAGGGCAGTCTCACCTGCACCAATCATCTTCTTGCCGATGATTCCGCTTACGGGAGCCACGAGTCTGCAATCAGCCAGATTCTTCTTGGCTACATCCAACTGCGACTTGGCCTGAGCCACCTTACTCTGTATCTCTACCCATTGCACTTCGGGCAGCGATCCGGCATCGTGCAGCATCTTAAAGCGCTCCAGCGCATCGTTGGCCTGAGTCATCTGGGCCTCTGCGCCACTCAGCAGGTTTCGTGCCTGGGTGTCGTCCATCTCTGCTATCAACTGTCCTTTGGCTACAGCCTGTCCCTCGTTCACCAGCACACGCTTCACTACGCCCATGCCTGTGAAACTCACTGCCGTAGCCTCTTGCTCTTCCACCATACCCACATAGGTCTGTCCGTTCACACTCGTGGCAGTCGACGCCACCTCTGTCTTTACTCGGATAGGAGCCTTTGCTTCTTGCTCCTTCTTGCCTGTACAACTGCATATCAGTAATGCTGACAGCAGCATCGTCATACTCTTTTTCATGTCCTAATGATTTGATTCTGAGTGCAAAAGTAGTACAAAAAATATAATCTTTTATGTTCAATTTGGCTTGATTTCTTTCCTAAAACTCACTATATGGTCAAATTGAACATTAAAAAATCCAAATAGTACATGGTTATTGCCATATTATGCGTATATTTGCACCATGAAACAGCAAGAAGAGATTACATTTCAAACATTAGCCGACAATGAGGACATTCAAATCGGCTATTCTGACAACGATATCGTGGTGGTCGACAGCATCCAGCAGTTTGCTGAAATCCATGCTGCCCATGTGTCGATGAATGCCATCGCCATCTGTACCAGTGGTAAGGTGCAGGGCATTATCAATGGCCAGCAGATTGAACTCCACCAGAATCAGGTGGCCATTATTCCGCAGAATATTGTTGTGACCGATGTGATGGTGAGTCCCGACTTCAACCTCAAGGCGATGTTCCTGACCAACCGCATCCTGCAGAGTTTCCTGCGCGAGAAGATGAACGTGTGGAATGATATGATGTACGTGCATCGAAACCATATTGTGACGATGGACGAAGACGAGATACTCTTCTACACCCATTTCTATGATATGCTGAAGCTGACCTTCACCCGAGGTAAGGACAATCCCTTCCGTACCGATGTCATCCAGTCGCTGCTACGCTCGGCCATCCTCGGTCTTTGTGGCGCCATGAAACAGTATTTCCCTGTCGATATCGAACTCAAGGGTAAGACGTCGGATGCCCACTTCCAGCACTTTCTCGACCTGCTTCACTCCGCTGATGTGAAGCACCGTACGGTTGAGGCTTATGCCAACGACCTGTGCATCTCGCCCAAGTACCTCACTACCATTTGTAAGAGGCACTCAGGAAAGACTGCCAATGAATGGATCACTGAGCATGTTCTCGAGGATATCCGATATTATTTGAAACAAACCGATCTCAGCGTAAAACAAATCTGCGATCGGCTCGGTTTCCCTAACCCCTCCTTCTTCGGTAAGTATGTCAGGGAGCATTTCGGCATGACGCCTTTGGCCATAAGAAACAGTTAGTTTCTATCCCTTTACCATCTTCTTGGCTTGTTCCTGTGCCTCAATCACCTTGTCGCACCATTCGTTGAATTCAGGGTCATCCACTTGCAACTCGGGGTGGGTGAGGAGATAGTCTACACAACGGCGAACACCCTCGTCGAAACGCGTGGTAGCCTTGAATCCGGGAACGGCCCGCTTCAGTTTGGTGCAGTCGAAGATAACCGTTGCCGCCTTGTCGCCGATGAGGTTGCCCTCCAGATCATAGTCCTTCGGACAGACGGCAGCCAGGAAGTCGGAGGATACATGGTAGAGTTGTGGCTTGACATTTAATGCTTGTCCCACGCACTCATAAATCTGATCCCACGTCAGTTGCTCGTCGCTCATAATCTGGAATGCTTCGCCTATGGCCTTCGGATTGCCCAGCAGTCCGATAAAGCCGCGTGCAAAGTCCTCGTTCCATGTGAGTGTCCACAGCGATGAACCATCACCATGCACCAGCACGGGCTTGCCCTCCAGCATACGTCTCAGTACCGGCCAACTGCCTTTCGGTCCGTGGATGCTGACTGGTACGCCTCGCTCGCAATAAGTGTGCGATGGACGGACGATGGTTACAGGGAATCCGTTTTCGCGATACTCCTTCATCAGCAGTTCTTCGCAGGCTATCTTGTTGCGCGAGTACTGCCAGTGGGGATTCGCCAGCGCCGTTCCTTCTGTGATGTAAGGACTGCGTACAGGCTTTGCATACGCTGAGGCCGACGATATATACACATATTGGCGGGTTCGTCCACGAAACAGACGGATGTCGCGCTCCACCTGCTCCGTCACGAAGCCTATAAACTCGCACACAGCATCGAACTGCGCATCGCCCAGTCCGGCTAGCACACTTTCCGTGTCGTCGATGTCGGCAATCACTTGTTTCACACTCCCGGGCACCTCTTGCTTGCGTGTGCCTCGGTTTAGGAGCCACAGTTCGTGGCCACTTGCTGCTAACTGTCGGGTGATGGCACTGCTGATTGTGCCTGTTCCACCAATCATGAGAATCTTCATAGACATCTAAGTTTAGTTATTTTATGTATTGCAATTGTTATTCCAGAGGAATTTCCGGATGCTGTACGGCCAGGGGCAGATCCTTCTGCGAGAGGTAGAACATGTAGAGGATACAATCCTTCGTGCCTCGGTTTTCGCCGTGGTGAATGGTGCCTACCATCTCTACTACAGGCTCGCCCTCATGCACCACCTTCGTCTTGCCGTCCTGACCGATGATGGTCAGCTCGCCCTGCACCAGCACACCATAGTTCATGACAGGATGGTGGTGCCAACCCAGCTTCTTACCAGCGGGGAACACATACTTCACAGCCACCAGTTCGGGGCGACCCTGGAAGTAGTCGGGCAGCTCCACGCCATCCCAGCTCTGGCTGGTGCGAATCAGTTCGGTGCTTACCACCTTCTTTTCAGCCTGCTCTTCTGTAGCGGGAGCCTGGGCTTCCTGAGTCTTGGCTTGCTTGCACGATGTGAATACACTAGCGCCGCAAATCAGGGTGGCGGCGAGCACCCAGTTCATCATCTTTTTCATTGTCATACTATTAATAAATTGTTGTCAATCAGTTATAATCTTATACCAAACGAAGAGTTTACGAACCAGTCGTTCAGATGTCCGTGGGTGTCGTCCTGACGAAAACGGATGTTGTTGAACTGTCCGAAGGCGTTGATGAAGAAATTTCCAAAGTTGTAAGTCAGCGACACACGGGCATCGATACCTATGCTGATGCCGCTATTGAAGGACTCACTTCCCTTAGGTGATATTTCCAGATTGCCATAGAACCATTCATCCCACTCATCATCGGTCAAACTTTCGTCCCAGCATGTGGGGTCGGCCAGCAGATCGTCTACGTTAGTACGATAACTATACAGCTTCACCTTGTTGATAAGGGTGATCATGGGCATGGCCATCACATTCACCAGCAGTCCGCGACAGGGAACCCAGTTGTAGGCATAGCCTGCGCCCACACTACCTTGCCACAGCTTCAACCTGCCTATGTCCTGCATCAGATAGATCAAGTCGCCGTTCACATCGTCGGCATAATCAATATTGGTATAGTTGTACATCAGTCCTGCCATGAACGATCCTGCCGAACGTTTCTGTATCACCGATTGGTCGTAGGCAGCTGCATACGAGAATTTCTTGCCGTTAAACATATAGTAGGCGTCGGCCATGAATGTATTCACACGGATGGGGTCATACAGCTGCACTTCATGCCACTCTTCCTTATCATCTTGTTTGATCAATTCGCTTTCCAGATTCAGGTTAGGATGGCTGTTCTCAAACCTGTGGATGCGTATGTTCACGCCGTATGCGCCTCCCGTGGCACCAATCGTAAAGGTGCTACCCTTGTCGCCACCCACGTTAAACGTGTAGCCAAAGCCATAGCCTCTGTAGCCTGCCCACAGACCTACATATTGCGACGGCTGAGTCTTGAAGTAAGGATTGGCACTATACCTATGACCCGTTTCTATGATATCTCCATGAGTTTCCATGCTCACGATGGTCTGGCTCACGTTGCCTCTGGCTATAATCTGCCAGGGTTTCTTCGGAGCCTCGATATAGCGCTGGTCAAGCCCTTTGACCGCCATGGAGTCGAGCATGGTTCCCACTTTCTTGACTAAGGAAATCACGCTCTCTTCTGCCATCATCTGCCCGCAGTAGCTAAGGCCTATGATCAGTATGAGTTGTCGAAACCTGGAATATGTCATAATCCTCATTGTAAATAGGTGATTCGATAGACAACAGGTTAAGTACGGAATGGAAGATGTAATGTTGCTCCAGCACAGCTGGCAGATTGTTCTTGTATGTTCTGTAATTCTCCGAGGTCCATACCAGGAACGGTATCTCGTACTGCTCCTTGGGCGCCAGTTTCTTCGGCAGTCCGTGCATGAACATCTTGTTCTCGCCGAGCGACTCTCCGTGATCCGATATGAAGATCATGCAGCTCTTCCAGTCGGTCATGCTGCTCAGGGTGTCGATCAGATTGTTCAGGAGATAATCGGTATAGACGACGGTATTGTCGTAGGCATTTACCAGCATGCCCAGATTCTTCTCGCCCTCCTCCACATTCTTGGCCACAGGCTTATACACCTCAAACTCCTTGGGGTATTTGTTCACATACTGTGGTCCGTGGCTGGTGCTGGTGTGCAGCACAATCAGCACCTTGTTCTTCTTGCTCGATTCTATGCGCTCGCGCAGACCCTGGAAGAGTATGTTGTCGTATTTATGGCTCATATGATAGAGTTCGCTCAGCGCCTTTTTCTTGAGATATTCGTCGATATGGATGGGTGGCTCTCCCCAGTTGGTGGTACGCCACGATACGTCGGCACCCATGCGGAAAGCATAGTTGGGCAGCAGCTCATACAGGTCGCTCGCGTCTTTCGGTTCCAGGATGGCCTTGACACCCGCTGTGGTATAGGTGGCACACGATTGGGTCTCGAACACCTTCAGATCCTTCCGTTTCGACAGCAGCGGATTGGTATTGCGCTTGTAACCATAGAGTTGGAAGTTGGCTTTTCGGGCCGACTCGCCGATGACGAGCACCACCACAGCCTTCTCGTTGTCGGTAATCCTGCCGTCGGGCAGTTTGATTTCCTCGGCCTGTTTTTTATTATTCTTGTTGATGACACGGCATGTGTTGACAATGTACGACCAGGGCTGCAGCAGTCCACCCAATTCGGTGTCGTGCTGAGTGATGAACAGCGTCTGGCCTATGTTCAGCAAAACGAGCACAAGAATCACGCCCAGCGAAGTGCCGCAATACTTGCCCATTTTCTTCGCCTTGCCCATGACCACCGGCTGGAACAGACAGAACAGGGCCGGAAGAATGCCAAAGACGAAGAAGAGCGACCACAGTTCCCAACTGAAGAATCCCGAAGCCTCCGAGTATTGGGTGTTAAACACATTCCCGACGGTAATCTCATCAATGATGATGTTGTAGTTCAGAATGAAAAACACGGCTGTGGCATTGATCACCGACAGGATGGCCAGCAGAATGCGCCCCACTATTCTCATGCAGAACATCACCAGATAGGTCATCGTGAAGTTCACCAGCAGCATGATGATCACCAACGATACCATCAGCCATACAAAACCAATCCCGCTTTCGTTGCTGTTGTCGACGACGAACCGAAAGAATGGCAGGTTATAGAGCAACAGGGTGCCTATACTAACGATACATGAGAAGGTAAAAAGCGAAATAGGTCGCAGCAGCGCCTTCTTTGCCTTGCGTAATAATTCACTCATTTTTCAATCTTCAATTTTCAATTTTCAATTTATTTTTGAGTAGGAAGAACATCAGGAACGGCGTGATGACACCGATGATGCTGCCCACGCACACATCCGACAGGAAGTGCTGACTCAGATATATGCGCGAATAGCCGCCCAGTGCAGCCAGCGCCAATGGCAACAAGGTCGCCACGTAAAACATCACCCGATTCTTGAGGTTGTGTAGCTTATCATTCTTGCAATAGTAATATGCCATCACAATCACCATGCAAGTGAAAAACACAAAGAATGTCGAGGTGTGTCCCGAAGGGAACGAATTACTGTGGTGCAACTCCACACCCTCCACCAGGGGCAAAACCATATCCGGATAATTCTCGAACACCACGATCGGACGATCGGCACCGAACAGGTGCTTCAATATCTGTACAAACACACCTCCCGTCGCTTCACAGATGGCATAGAAGAGTGTTATCTTCCACTTCTTCCACAGCAGGGGGATCAGTGCCAGCACATACAAAGGCCATTCCGCCAACAAGGTATAATACTTGAAGAAAGTATCCTGGCAGCTGGTGTGATGGGCGTTCAGCATCATGTGAAGCTCAGGCTTCGGATATGCATACAGCAATCCCAGCACCGCCACCAGCAATACTAAATAGGTGATCAGATAAATGCAGACCGCTCTGATAAATTCCTTCTTATAATACATTTTTATAATCTCTTTGGAGCTGCAAAGGTAAGCATATTCTTCCGAATAACCATACCCTAACCCCAAAAAATTTCTTCTAGAATATCTTGTAGCCCACTCTTATCTCCAGATTGGGCCAAGCCTTCAACCACGACAGCACGCTGCCTATGCCTGCATTCTTGCCCGATGAGTCAATCTCCGTACCGTTGTTCAGCACGAACTTGGGCGAACCCCAGAACAGCAGACCTAAATCCACAGCCAGACTCAAGCGATGCTTCTTGGCAAAGTGCTGTCCAAGTCCGATACCCAGATAAGGCTTCACGGCGTTGGTCTTCATGCGCACGTCTATGTTACCATCCTCATCGGCAGTAAACACGTAGTCGCCGAACTGCAAGCCGATGGGGGGATATTTGGTATGATAGAGTTGGTTGTAGTCCTCCACCTTCTGATTGGCATCGTAGAGATAATCCAGGGCGCCGTCGCTGGTACTGCGGAAGTGGAAGAAGTTCTGGCTGCCGATGAACACACCAGCCGAGAAGTAGAAAGGCTGATTCTTGAAGGGATGCACCTCGCCCAGCAGGTAGAAGTTCCAGAAGTTGGGCTTCAGTTCCAGTTCCACCTTGTCTACCATCTGCGCACGCCTGATGGCATCCTCCTCCACCATCTGCATCTCGGTGATTTCCGTAGCCGTATTGGTGGCTTTGAACTTGATGTTGCCCACAGGCCATCCGCCGATACCGGCTCTTACCGTCACCAGCTTGTGTACAGGCATAGCCACATCCACGTTGGCACCAGTGGTTCCGTAATTCAATCCCACGGAGAGGTGGTTGAACAGTCCGTCCTCGGCATGCAACTTGTCTACAATCTGAGCCTTAGCCCCCGTTGCCGCCATCATGATCGCGCAGAGAATGACGAGTCTATGAATATTGTGTTTCATATCTTTTTCCTTTTTTTCAATTTTCAATCTTCAATCTTCAATTTACTTGAAGTATGATTTGTTCGACTTGATAAGCAGGTTGGTGAGCGACTGGCTCAGCGGGTGGAACCCGTACAGATAGTCGCTGCTATAGGGCGTACCACCGTTGATGACACAGTGTACGTAGTCGTGGCAAGCCATATCCATCGGCATGATACCCACGGTACCCTCGTATTTCTGCATGTCTTCCACCACCAGCGGGTGCAGGTTGGCGGCATTGGTGATGTATCCGCGTGGCGACACCTCTGTATAGGCCGAACAGTGGTTCACGATCCAGATGTTTTCGCTGCCGGCGTTAGCCTCTCGAGCGCTGTGCATCATGTCGATCACCGTCTTCTGCTTGTTCTTCATGCGTGTGGCGGTGGTGGTCTTGTAGTAGTCCTGCTTGTAGAGTCTGGCCTTCACCGTGGTGTCGTTCATGTTATACATGGCACAGTTGCGCTGGGCCACAGGGTCAAGATCCTCCTCAATGTCGGGGTCCTCGTCGGGCCAGTCGCAGTACACGATGGGGTAGTGGTAGAGCGGTTGTAGCTGGCGCAGATCGTAGCGGCTCAGCCACAGTATCTTGCCACGCATCTCGCCCACCGTGATGTCCGGGCGCCAGTTCTCAATGAACAGTCCCTTGTACTTCGGCATCTGCATGACATTGTTGAGCAGGGCGAACAAGTCCTTCTGATCCTCAAAACCGTTGTCGAACTGCAGCTTGGCTATGAAGAACTCCGTGGGATGAGCCTTCAGGTAGGCCTGCAGCTGGTCGATGGTCCATTCGAAAGTGATGTCCAGCTCGCTGATGCCGTGCGTCAGTCGCAGAATCTTCTTCTTGGCAATGGTGTCGGTGCTTACCACCGGACGGATGTCGAAGAATCTCAGACCGCTGTTCATCTGCTCCCCAAGAGTGGATACCTGACTGATGGCCGTCAAGTTGAAGATGTACTTCAGCACGGGCTGGTAGAATCCCATGCCAGTCATGGTGTCGTGAGTGCCGGGGATACTCAGCTTACACACCTTGGTATCGTCCTTCACCATCCCCAGCCAGTCGGTAGCTGGCGTGGTCAGGTCGTAGGCCACGACGATGGTGTCCTGGTATCCTTCCGAGAAGAGGTAGGGCACGTCGAGCGATACCCCTTCCTCATAGGCCTTCTCAAGACTCTCGTCGTTGCAACTGTTCAGTGCTGTCATAGCCGCAATGGCCATGATGGCAGTTAGCATACATTTCGTTAAATGTTTCATGTTACATTAATGTTAATATATTGTTTTAAGTTTTCTGCAAAGATAAGAAAAACATTTCAATTTCAAGGGTTTTTTCGCCCAAAAATGCAGAAATTGTGAATTTTGAAACAATTTTTGTTAATTTTGAGAGTCACTAGTTACAGATTAATGACAAGGGGACAGGTCCCTATGTCATGGTTGTCGATTTTTGGCAACTCTGACTGGGCCCTGTCCCCTGTCATTTGCGGCCCTTCAGGCCGCTACGCTCCCACGCATGATGTGGCGCCCAGTGCAGTGAGTATCGCCGTAGCGATCGATGCAATCAACTGCACGATAAACTTTGCGGTTTCTTTCTTAGACATAATAATAATTTTTAAAAGGTTAAAAAATTAGTGGTTAGGGGTGAGTGGTTAGTGGTTAGAGAATACCGTGCATGCCCTTCATGTTGGGGTTGTTCTTGCACCTACGGTACATATCTCTAACCCCTAACTTCTAACCCCTAACCCCTAGCTTATTCGCCTGTGCCAGGCTGCTCTGCAGCCGTAG
>JAEEGJ010006243.1_pt1 | contig 36034 bp, 22 predicted proteins | sample 8958761 | NCBI WGS metagenome assembly JAEEGJ01 (sample SAMN16246546, study PRJNA631951) | gut metagenome | biome: gut microbiome; feature: rumen; material: RS-attached | host: Bos | place: Iran: Karaj | collected 2018-10
GCCACGCCCTTGTCGAAATATTTGGCAGGTACTGAGGCGGTAAAATTGACAACCACTTTGTCGTCGCGAACCTCTACTGGGTCGGGGTTGGCCTGATAGCGGATTTTTTTGCTATTGGACTTCATTTTGGACAACCCACTGCATCCGGTCAGCAGGACAACGGAGGCTAGGAAAAGAGTAAAAAGTGCTTTTCTCATTTGTATACTTATATATTTTTTATTCTGCAATATGATAATAATCAAATTATTGAATACTTAATACAAGAAAGGGGGCTTTCTTGTATCAATCTGCAAAAATACGTATTTTTTTTGAATACGCAACTTTTTTTTCTGCATCTTTTGTTTTCAAGAACCGCGCCGACATATCTCTGCGAAGGGGCAATGGGCGCACGATTTGCTTTCGGGATTGGCAATAAAGGGTATGTCGGGATTGAAGATGTCGGTGATTAGTTCATGTAGTATTTTTTCAAAACTCTGAAGATGTTTGGGTGTTAGAACTGTCGAACCTTCCCATTGCGCCACCAATAGTTCAGACTGCAGGTGTCCGAGAGGATAGATGCCCGACAAATAGTGTTCACCCACTTGCCCGACGTGGTGTGCCAACCACGTGTATATCATTACTTGAAACCACTTGTCGGACACATTTGCCCAATTGGGTTCTGACTCGTTTACTATCAAATCTTTGGAATCTACTTTGCCCGACTTGTAGTCGATGATGCGGGTGTATCCGTTCCAGTTGTCGATGCGGTCGGCGGTGCCGGCAATAATCACATGCTGTGCGCTGTCGCCAATGGTGGCCTGTATCGTGTGGGATAGCTCCTTCTCTAAAGCCAGGATTTGTATTTCCTCGCCTCTGTCCAAACATCGTATTTCCGATTTCAAGAAGTTGGTTATCTGTATCTTGGCAACCGATTCGAAGAAATGGTTGCGGCCCTCGTGGCTTCTCCCATGGTGGAATTGCTGGTCGAGCACTTCGGCTAACAGGTTGTCCACCTTTCCGAGTGCCTCTTTTAACGACTCGGAGGTAATCTGCATCCCGATGTAGGGCGAATAGATTTTCTCCAACACCGCGTGGATACAGCTTCCTAACTCGTTCTGCTCAAGGTCGTCATTCATGGGGTCATTTCCCTTGATGTTGAGGATGTTCTCATAGTAGAACCTTACGGGACAGCTACGATACTTGTTGAGTGCCGACGGAGAGAAACCACGCTTGGCAATCTGCTCTAACTGGCATAGAATAATGGAGTTCTTTGGGTAAGTCGGCGGGACTGTGGTGGTGGCAGCATGGCTGTCGGCAAACAGTATTTCTTCGTGCAACGCGATGTTGTCGGGATAGCGTTGTGCCAGCTCTCTCCGCACCTGCAGCAGGAAACGGCTTGGTTCTCCTTTGCCGATTCCTTCTGTTTCAGTATGATATACTAAATGGACATCGGTGGCGCGTTGTAACAGACGGTAGAAGTTATAGGCGTACACGGCCTCTTTTTCGTGAAATGTCGGAATGCCGAAATTGACCTTTAAATCGTATGGAATCAAAGTGTTGCTTGTTTTTCCTGATGGCAGGCATCCCTCATTGGCTGACAGCAGTATGACTCTTTTGAAGTCCAGATTTCGTGTTTCCAGTACGCCCAGTATTTGGAGTCCCTGTAGTGGCTCTCCATAGAACGGCACCGAGTTACGTTGCGCCAAGCGGGTGTATATCTTCAAGAGCGTGTTGAGATTGTCGACGAAATGGTATTGTTTCTGCAATTCCTGAAAGTAGTCCACAATTCGCAGCAGGCACGCAAGTGCCTCTTTTTCTTTGCGGTCGTTGTCGAGTGCGTGGATGTCGTATAGTGTGTGGATGAGTTGCCGCAGCAACAGAAGAAAGTCGTCGGGTGTGGGTATTTCATGGGGGAAGAGAAACCGAATGGGAGTGGGGTCACATGCTAGTTGGCGGCACAGGTCGGTTATTTCCTCGTCGGTGGCATAAATGATATGGCTGTTGGCAAGCAGATTGCTTAGCTGAGAATGTATGTTGTTGATACCAAGTATGGTCGCAATCCCGTTGTCGGAGAGGGTGTCGAGAATGTCTGTGTGATAGAAAAGTGCCTCACGGCGACGCTGATGTAGGGCGAACAGCTTGAGTACCAGCGAATGTACAGCAGTGTTGCTGAATGGGTAACCCATCGTCACGTTGGCGGTCTTGATTTCTTGTGGCAGGGCGTTGAGTACGGGCAGCAGAAGCGACTCGTCGGCCAACACGATGGCTGTCTGTTCAATAGGGTTGTCTGGATGTGCCTGTATTTGTTGGGCGAGCTGTTGCCCTGCGTATTTGCTTTGAAGCACATTCTCGGGACAGCTGACGATGGTTATCTCCTTGTGTTCCATCGCAAAGTGCGCTGGGTACTCGCCCGTGAGGAAAGGATTGTCCCTCAAAAAGTGACCCGCCTCTTGCGTGGAATCGTCATAGTAGTAAGCATCGCCATCGGTGATGAATGTGCCGTTTCCCTGTCGCAGATAGTGCTTGATTATGAGTTTCTCACAAGCCGATATGGCATTGAACCCGACAAAATAGTAATATCGGTTGTCGCTATTCGGTGCAAGGGCATCAATATTCTCTGCCACATGCCGATAGGCCATTCCCCCATACGCCTGTCGACGTTCTATTAGTCGTTTGTGCAACTGAGTATAGTACTGGTAAAGCGATTGGTAGAATGTAAGGTATTTCTCTTGGAAAGGAGTGGGCTGACCCGTTTCTACGTTCCATTTCTCTATGGCTTTGATATCATGTAGATTGCTGAAGAGACTTTGGGCATCTACACAGTAGAGGTCTATTTCCGAGAAGTCGGCAAGCATCATTTCTCCGAACGAGATAAAATCTTCGAAATTAGTGTACTTGTCGTTTGCCTCATCTAAATGACGATGAATGTCGAACAACTCGAATAGCAGGTACTCATTTGGAATAATGGTTAATCCACCCAGTTCCGAAATCAGTTCGTCAATGCCCATAATGCGCGGTAGGAAGAAGGGCTGGCCTCCCATTGACGCGAATTGTCGGCGTAGAAAAAGACCAGAACGACGATTGTTAAATATCACCGTCACTTGGTTCAAGTCGTCGGGATGTTTTGTGCGTAGTCGTTGCGCTACTTCTGCAAGAAATGTTTCCATTGGTAACAAGTGCGTTATGTGTTGAAAATCCAATTTTGTGCGCGTTGAAGGGTCTCTGGCTTACCCACGTCGAGCCAATCTGCTGGGTTATGTTTGAAATAACTGATTCTATGATTTTTGGCTAACGATAGATAGGCAGGAATGATGGAGTAAGGGTGGGTGGCTTCGGGGAGCTGGTTGAGCAGTTTGGTCTGTATGACTGCTATACCACTGAACGCCAGTTGTTCGCAGATGGTGGTGGGTGACTTTACCCACTTGGTTTCGCCAGTCGTGCAGTTTTGCCACCCTGCCAGTTGCTTTTTGGAATCAAATAATAGTTGTCGAGAGGTGCTCCGTTGGCTCACAACTAATGTTGCCAAATTCATGGAATCAGTGTGTTGCTTGATTGCTTCGGTGAAGTTGAGGTGCGTCAGAATGTCCACGTTGTGGACGAGGATGGGCTCGTTTGGTAGGAAGAGAGGTTCGGCTTTCTTCAATCCGCCTCCAGTGTCGAGCAGCAGGTCGCTTTCGTCGGAGATGAGGATGTCGACATTCCAGCAGTGACTTTGCAAGTAGTTGCGAAGCTTGTCGGCAAAGTGGTGTATGTTGACAACAATCCGTGTAGCACCTTGGTGCACAAGGTTGTTGATAGCTATCTTTATCAAGGGTTCCCCTTGCACTTCCACCAATGCTTTTGGCAGAGTGTCGGTGATGGGATGTAGACGAGTGCCGAGGCCGGCGGCGAGGATGAATGCTTGCATAGTAGGTGTGTTATTACTTTGCAAAATTACCTTTTTTTTTCCACCCAATGAAAAAAAAATGCATCTCTTCTGTAATTTTCACTTCAGTAGTCATGTTTTCAAAGTATTGCGTCTTGTTATGCATCTTTTTTGAGATTGTCTTTCCTCCTCCCTTTTTTGATTCACCCTACCTTCGCTGTAAGTCCAGTGTAGGTCCAGTGTAGGTTCGCTCTACCTCCGCGCTGTAGTTCTCTAATTACTCACCATTTTTGCAGTCTACTCTCTTACCTTAGTTGTAGATTGATACTATTGCTCTGAGAATCTGAGAATAAGTATAATGATGATTAGAATGGCTCAACTAGTCTTTGTGGATTAAGGTGTCATTTGTGAAGAAAAATAGTGCGATTTGAATTAATTTTGTTGCGGTTTGTTTTTTAAACAATTTTTTTTTGTATCTTTGCAAATCATGCTGAAAGGCTCGCGCAAGCGACATGTTCCTTTATCAGTTTGACTTGTAGTGAAATAATAAAATGTTTTTAGAATATGAAAGTAATTAAATTATTATTTGTGGCAGCCGTTGGAACGGTTTTGCTGTCGTCGTGCAGGCAATCGGCAGAGATTGCCTATATCAGCGATGCCCAGCGTGACTCAGCGTTTGCGCTGAAAGGTCAGTTCTCAAGCGGTATCCAGGCTAACGACCTGCTTGGCATCTATGTAGAAAGCCAGACTCCTGAGGCGACTATCCAGTTTAACCAGGAGACGAACAAGATTGTCGTCAACAATGGTGTGGTGATGAACCAGGGCAGCAGTGTGGTATCTGGTTATTTGGTGAACCACGATGGTGACATTATCTTTCCAGTGCTTGGCAAGATTCATGTGCTTGGTCTCACGCACAGGGAATTGGCAGCATTGATTGAGAAGAAGTTGGTCAGCGACGGTCATATTTCCGACCCAGTGGTGACGGTGAAGTTGATGAACTTCAAGGTGTGTGTGCTGGGTGATGTGGAACGTCCGGGTCAGTTGGTTGTGTCGGGCGAGCGTCTTACTATTTTTGAGGCATTGAGTATGGTTGGTGACCTGACTATCTATGGCCAGCGTCGTAATGTGACGGTGATCCGCGAGGAAAACGGTTTGCGTACCATCGGCGAGGTGGATCTGTCTTCTAAGTCGGTGTTTGACTCGCCCTATTATTACCTGCATCAGAACGATGTTGTGTATGTGGAACCTAACATGAGGAAGAAGAAGAATGCCGACCGTGACCCGATGGTGATGACTTACATCTCGAGTGCGGTGTCTATCGTGTCGGTGTTGACATCGGTATTCTACTACTACATCCTAATGAGATACTATAATCAGCGTACAAACTAGTAAATTATAAATCATGGAAAATCAGCAACAATTAAGAGGTACCCAATCAATGGCCCAAGGTGGGGCTCAAGGTGGTACCCAGCAGGAGAATGAGAGCACTATCTCGTTGCGAGACATAGTGTTTCTGGTTATCAATAACTGGTATTGGTTTGCGCTCTCGCTGTTTGTCTGTTTGGTGGTTGTGGGTGTGGTATATAAGACCAAGCCCAAGGTGTATGAGTATACGGCTTCGATTCTGGTGCGTGACGAAATCAACGGTAAGGGCCAACAGCGTAACATTGACCAAATCTTCAGCAACATGGATGTCGGAATGCATTCGCTGGAGAACGAGGTATATATGCTTAAGTCGTCTTTGTTGGCAAAGAAGGTTGTCACTGCTTTGGATTTGAATAAGACTTGCGAGCGCAATGGATTTTTCACCAAGGTGTCGTATTTCAGAGACCGGCCTTTGGAACTGAAGGTTTATACGCGGAGCGCGGAGGTGTCGGAAGTGACAATTAATGTGGAGGTGACGCCATTGGATATGAGCCGTTACGAGTATGTTGTCAAGTCGCTTAACCGATATGGCGTTAATAAGAAGGGCATCGCGTACTACACCGAGCCTGTAGTGGTTACGGAGGATGTGTCGTTTACAATTGACAAGACGCAGTTCTTCTCGAACCGCGACTTCAAGACCAAGTATATGTTGGCGGAAGTGCCTGTGACCACGAAAGCGACTCAGGTAGCAAGGCGTCTGGCAGTGAGCAGAGCTGATAAAAATGCTGCTGTGCTGGTTCTGAAGTATAACGACAACAACGATGTCAGATCTCGTGAGGTGGTGACCGCGTTGGTGGATGCGTACAACGACGATGCCGCCGAGGACAACAGAGCTGTGGCAGAGAAGACTGAGCAGTTTGTTTCGGAACGAATAGCTCTCATCTCTGGCGAGTTAGAGGATGTGGATGCACAGGTAGCGCAGTTGAAGAAGGATGCCCGCATTCCCGATATTCAGACGGCTTCAGGCACAATGCTTCAGACAGGTATCCGTTATTCTGAGGAAGTCAATAGCCTCGAGGCGGAACTTCAAATGATTAAGGCTATCAGATCGTATTTGGTTGACCCGAACAACAAAGAGGAATTGCTTCCTGCAAACGTCGGTGTCTCTAACCCTGGTGTTCAGACGATGATTAACCAATATAACAGCCAGATGCTGCAGTATCGCAAGCTGTTGAATACTGCTGGTCCTAACAACCCGGGAGTGCGTACTTTGGTGCAGCAGATGGAGGGCAACCGTGAGAGCATCCTTTCGTCGATTGACAACCTGATTAGTTCGACCAATGTCCGCCTGCAGACGGCTCGTGCACAAGAGGCGCGTGCTCAAGGTCAGATTTATAACCTGCCTACGCAGAACAAGGCTGTTCAGGAGGTATCTCGTCAGCAGAAGATTAAAGAGGAACTGTTCCTCTATCTGTTGAGCAAGCGCGAGGAGAATGCAATGAACTTGGCTGTTACGATTGTTCCAGCCAAGATAGTCGAACCTGCGGCACGTACCAACATGGGTCCGCATCTGTCGATGTTTATTTTGGTGGGTCTAGTCCTTGGTGCGGCACTGCCTGCTCTCGTGATGTTCCTCATCAGCTTCTTCAATGTCAAGTTGCGCTCCAAGTCGGATATTGAGAGAGCCATGACCATTCCTATTTTGGGTGAGGTGCCACAGAAACCTGAAGGTCGCGCCAATGATGAGATTATCGTCACTGCCAATGGTAATGATGTGGTCACGGAGGCGTTCCGAATATTGCATTCGAATATCCCGTTCTTCCTAAAAGATAATAAAAAGGTGATTCAGACCGTGTCGACGGTGCCTGGCGAGGGTAAATCGTTTGTGGCACTGAACTTGGCATTGTCGCTTGCCTACCTAGGTAAGAAGACTATCTTGGTGGACTGCGACCTGCGTAAACGCAGTTTGTCGAAGACTATTGACCGTCACAACCGTCTGGGTCTGATTAGTTACATGTTGGGCAAGGAGGAGGACTTCACTAAGATTATCATGCACAGTGAGACTTCGCCGTTCCTCGACTATGTTGTGTGCGAAAAGACCCCGCCGAATGCTACCCAGCTGCTGCTTACCAACAAGATGGACAATTTGGTGGCTTACTTGCGCGGGAATTACGACTACATCATCCTTGACTCTACGCCGGCACAGATTGTTGCCGACTCGGCTATCATTAACCATAATGCTGACCTGACAACCTACATTATGCGCGTGGGTTATCTGAACAAGAGTTCCTTCCCGTTCATCCAAGAGTTGAGCGACAAGGGAAAGTTCAAGAACATGGCCATCATTATGACCGACGTGCCAGTTATCAAGCGTCGCTATGGTGGCTACGGCTATGGTTACGGTTATGGCTACGGTTATGGCTACGGTTATGGTTATGGCTACGGTTACGGTTATGGCTACGGCTATGGTTATGGCTACGGCTATGGATCAGGGGACGAGAGTGATTCCGACGAGAAGAAGAAAAAGTCCAAATAGTAATGTAATATGTTAGGTATTGTATTATGAAGGGAATTGTTCTTGCAGGCGGGTCTGGTACCCGCCTGTACCCTATAACTAAGGGTGTCAGTAAACAGCTTCTGCCCATTTATGACAAGCCGATGGTGTATTATCCCATCTCGACTCTCATGCTGGCGGGCATTCGCGACATTCTGATTATCTCCACCCCTTATGATCTCCCTAGTTTTAAACGTTTGCTGGGCGACGGGTCGGATTTTGGCGTTCATTTCTCCTATGCGGAGCAGCCGTCGCCCGATGGTCTTGCTCAGGCTTTCATCATTGGCGAGGAATTCATAGGCGATGACTCCTGTTGCTTGGTGTTGGGCGATAACATTTTTCAGGGCAATGGATTGGGGAAGATGTTGCGCGATGCGGTCGCGGCAGCTGAGCAGGAACTGAAGGCAACGGTCTTTGGCTATTGGGTGGCAGACCCTGAGCGTTATGGTGTGGCGGAGTTTGACCAACAGGGCAATGTCCTTTCGATAGAGGAAAAACCACAGAATCCTAAGTCAAACTATGCTGTGGTGGGTTTATACTTCTATCCAAACAAGGTGGTCCGGGTGGCCAAGGGGATTAAGCCATCGGCTCGTGGAGAGCTTGAGATTACCTCGGTCAACCAGCAGTTTTTGCAGGATGGTGAATTGAAAGTCCAATTGTTTGGACGTGGCTTTGCCTGGCTTGACACGGGCACTCACGATTCTCTTGCGGAAGCTTCCACCTTTATTGAGGTGATCGAAAAACGTCAGGGACTGAAGGTGGCATGCTTGGAGAGTATTGCCTATGAAAAAGGCTGGATAACAGCTGACGACTTGCACCGCATTGCACAGCCTATGGCGAAGAACCCTTATGGACAGTATTTGCTCAATCTAATCAAGGAACAATAATTAGAAAGATTGTAATGGAAGTTGTAAAGACTGAAATTGAAGACGTACTTCTTATCAAACCTCGTGTTTTCGGCGACGCGAGGGGGTACTTTTTTGAGAGTTTCAATGCTCGTGAATTTGCCGAAAAGACTGGTATTCAAGTTACCTTTGTGCAGGACAACGAGTCCATGTCGCACTACGGTGTGCTACGTGGTTTGCACTACCAGCAGCCACCTTATGCCCAAAGCAAGTTGGTGCGTGTAGTGAAAGGGTGTGTGCTTGACGTTGCAGTCGACATCCGCAAGGGCTCTCCCACATTTGGACACTATGTGGCCGTGGAGTTGTCGGCGGATAACCACCACCAGTTCTATCTGCCAAAAGGCATAGCGCATGGGTTCTCTGTTCTCAGCGACGAGGTTATCTTCCAATACAAGTGTGATGAGTTTTACGAACCCCAAAGCGAAGGTGCTATTGCTTGGGACGATTCCGACCTGAATATCGATTGGAAATTACCAGTCGATAAGATTCTCCTGTCGGAGAAAGATCGTCATCACCCTTGCCTGCACGACATAACTTCTCCGTTCAACTATAAATAGTATCCAAAAAATGACAATCCTTGTGACAGGTGCCAATGGCCAATTGGGAACGCATATCAGGCTGAATACTACTCAGTCGCGTCACCAATATTTTTTCACCGATTTGGCCGAGTTGGATATTACCAATATGGCAGCGGTGAGGCAGTATGTCGTCCACAATCAAGTCGAGGTTATTGTCAACTGTGCAGCCTATACCAATGTGGACCGTGCCGAAAGCGATGAGGCGGTGGTCGACAAAGTGAACCACATTGCCGTTGGCTTCTTGGCAAAGGCAATGTCTGAAGTTGGCGGGTTGTTGGTACATGTCTCGACAGACTATGTGTTTGGAGGTAATCTAAACAATACTCCTTGTGGTGAGGACGAGAAGCCTAATCCAACAGGTGTTTATGGAAGGACGAAACTACTAGGTGAACAGGCAATTGCGGCGAGTGGCTGCCGTTGCCTATTATTTCGCACCGCTTGGTTGTATAGTGAGTATGGGAAGAACTTCTGTAAGACTATGTTATCTTTCACTGCTAGCAAGCCGAGCCTTTCTGTAGTGTTCGACCAGGTGGGGACCCCCACTTATGCCGGCGACTTGGCGAAAGCTATTGTCACCATTCTTGAAGATGGTCTGGCATCAGGTCACGAAGGTCTTTACCATTATAGTAACGAGGGTGTCTGCAGCTGGTATGACTTTGCTAAGGAGATAGCCCGCCAGTCAGGACACACCGATTGCGACATCCAGCCATGTCACAGCGACGAATATCCGAGTCCGGTGGTGCGTCCGAGTTATTCTGTTCTTGACAAGACAAAATTTAAGCAGACGTTTGGAATCCGTATCCCCTATTGGACAGACAGCCTGGCGGTCTGCTTACAAAACATGAAATAGTTACAAATAGAAAAATGAATTCTTTTATCCACGAAAGCAGCTATGTAGACGACGATGTCGTCATTGGAGAAGACACTAAGATATGGCATTTCTGCCATATACAGAAAGGTGCCCGTATCGGGGAGCGATGCTCCTTCGGTCAAAATGTGAATGTGGGCAACAATGTGCGCATTGGCAACGGCGTCCGCATCCAGAACAATGTGTCGGTGTACGAAGGTGTGGAGATTGAGGATAATGTCTTTTGCGGTCCCAGTTGTGTGTTCACCAATGTGAATACCCCGCGTGCGCATTTTCCGTGCCATGGCGTTTATGCCAAGACACTGATAAAGGAGGGTGCCTCGCTTGGTGCCAATAGCACTGTGGTTTGTGGGCATACGGTTGGTCGCTCAGCGTTGATAGCGGCAGGTGCCGTTGTGACGCACGATGTCCCCGACTATGCTCTCATGGCCGGTGTTCCCGCTCGTCGGATAGGTTGGGTTTGCGAATGTGGCAAGCGGTTGGACGACAGCCTGAAATGCTCTTGTGGTCGTCATTATCATCTTCAATCCGATGCTCTCCTGATAAAAGAATAAAGACCGATTAAAAACTTTTGAAAAGTGAAATATAGAATAGTCATCATTCTCATGCTTTTTGTGGTGGGCATTTTTGACTGCCACGCCAAGAGAGAACCCTCTTGGATGAAAGAGATGCCGTTGCCTGCCAACAATACATATATTTATGTCCGTGAGTCGGGCGAAGGAAAGACTGTCGAAGAGGCTCTCAACAGAGCTTTGGTCAGGGTGTTCCAGAATACTGCTAACCGTTTGGGAAAGACATTCGACGAGACGCAGGTTTACGAAGAGCTCCACAAAGGAACCAACTATGTCCTTGTCTCTCAGCAATGCGGCATTCCCGTCAACAAAGTCGACCAATACGAAGTCAACCTCAAGAATGGTTCCTATTGGGTCTGTGTGCTTTGTCAGGTGGCATCCATGCGCGACGTAGTGCCTGTGTGGGACAAGGGTGAGCGTGCCCGCAACGTGACCGATGGCGCGTCAATGGTCAAATCGATTATTCCCGGTCTTGGACAGATGGGCAAAGGATATGTGGGTGAAGGTGTTGCCACCATGTTGGGTGAGATAGCCCTGATTGGCGGCGGCATCGGATGCTATGTGGCAGCGCAGAACCAATTGGACATCTTTAATAATCATACTCTGTCGAATGATGCCCGTTTGGAAGCTCGCAACAATTATAACACGCTCCGCACCTCTTCCTATATTATCTGGGGTGCGGCTGGGGCATTGTATATTTTCAACTTTATTCGTGCCTATACGTTGGAACCCAAGCCCGAGCTGGCTTTTACTTGGACCCCATCCCTTATCACCACCCCCAATACTGTCGTTCCCACGGTAGGACTAACTTATAGATTCTAATATGTATCGCAGATTATCATTTCTATTGTTCTGTTTTATAAGCATATTGTTTTCCTCTTGTATTAATACGCTCGAGGAGGAAGGTATATATGAAACAACGCGCTTTTATGGCGTTGTGCTAGACAATCGTACCAACCAGCCCTTGCAGGGCTTGCGTGTAATAGGGTGGGACGGTCAGAATACCGGCAAGGTGGTATATACCGCAGTCGACGGCACATTTGAGATGGTTGTCACTATGGATCAACTTGTCAAAGGCTACTCCATTCTTTTCACGGCCGACTCGCTATACGAAAGTTTGGACTACAGCCTTGCCGATGTGCCCATTGGAATGAAAGAGTACAATATAGGTGTCCTATATATGGTCGGCCCCGAGGTTCCGATTGTGGAAATGGGCAGAATAGTTGACATCACAGCCACCTCTGCCCGTTGCTACGGCTCTATTTTGAGCTGGGGCAATTCTACTATTCTGGAGCAAGGTATTGTCTATAGCACCATGCAGTACCCCACAATCGATAACGACAAGGTGACGGTTCCCGTCGGTCAAGATGATTTCGACTGCACCTTGACACTCTCCCCTCATACTACCTATTATGCACGTGTTTATGCAGTCAACGGAATAGGAGTGGGCTACAGTGACCAAGTGACAATCACTACTCGCGACGGGTTGGCATCGGTCTATACTGCTAGCGTTACCAATATTACCACCACTTCGGCCTCTTGTGGAGGCGAGGTGGTTGTCGATGGTGGATTCAATGTTCTGTCCCGTGGTATTTGCTGGAGCACTTCGGCTCAGCCTACCATCAGCAATGCGCACACTGTCAATGGGTCAGGCCTAGGTGTCTTTACCAGTCAGATGGATAATCTCGAGCCCAATACTACATATCACGTCAGGTCGTATGCCCAAAATTCGTCGGGCATCGCTTATGGTCCTGAGAGGACATTTGTCACCCAGTCAGGATTGCCGACAGTCACCACCACAACAGCCACCAACATTACTGCTACCAGTGCTGTGGCGGGTGGCGCAGTCGCTACCGACGGAGGCTATCCTGTCATTCGACGTGGGGTCTGCTATGGCACCACCTCGCAGCCCACCGTCTCGGGTCTGCACACTACCGATGGGGCTGGCACAGGCACATTTGTCAGCCAATTGACGGGTCTGACTCCCGGCACTACCTATTACTATCGGGCCTACGCCACCAATGGTGTTGGCACCGTCTATGGCGAACAAAAGATATTTGTAGCGTGGTAGTGAGGTTATTGTCTAATAGATGAATCATCAACGACTATGAACAAAACGGTAATAAGAGTACTATTTTTTATACTATTTGTGGGAGCGTCCCTTTCCAATGCTCGCGCATTCGACTTCTCCTCGGTGTGTGGCACTGGGCAGACCTTATACTATAGCATAGTGTCCGACAGCACTGTCGCGGTTGTCTACCCCAACCATGTGGGTTCTAGTTACTACAGTGGTTACTCCACCCCGTCGGGTAGTCTATCGGTCCCTGCCATGGTGACGCATGGTGGCAACACCTACACCGTGGTCTCCATTGGCAACAATGCTTTCAGCGGTTGCACCGCGCTCACGGGGCTCACGCTGCCTACCTCCGTCACATCCATTGGCAGCAGTGCCTGCTCGCAGTGCACGGGCCTATTGTCCGTATCCATCCCCACCACCGTGACGGCCATTGGCGACAATGCCTTCATGGGCTGCAACCACTTGGCTTCAATAGTTCTTCCCGATGCCGTGACCATGATTGGCGTAGGCACGTTTCAAGGCTGTAGCTCGCTCACTTCTGTCACTTTGGGAGCCTCTGTAATGACCATCGGCAATGTGGCATTTGAAGGTTGCAGCAGCCTCACTGCGCTCCACATCCCCGATGCCGTGACCATGCTGGGCAACTGGGCATTCTGCAACTGCACCAGTCTCGACAGCCTATACGTCGGTACCTCCGTCGCCTACATTATGCAAAACACTTTCTCTGGCAGCAACAATGTGAGCTATATTCATTATAATGCCCGCAATGCCAGTTGTAGCTACTTCTCGGCAGGAGCCTACCGTTCTTCTCTACCTGTCGCCTCACTCACCCAGTTGGTCATTGGCGATAGTGTGCAGTCCGTTCCTCAATATGCCTTTGCCAATGCCTTGTTGTTAGACTCCGTTTATATCGGAAGTAGTGTTACAGCCATTGATGCCAATGCTTTCAGTGGCACTTCCAATGTGCATCGTCTCTATTACAACACCAACCACTTCGCCAATACCCCGTTCCCTGCCTCGGCATTTGCCCCTTTCGCAGCCCTCACAAAGCTGTATGTGGGCAACAGTGTGCTGCATGTCCCCAGCACAGCCTTTGCAGGCAAGACCGCGCTGCAACAAGTCTTCTTCAACACATCGCTTGCCACCATCGGCGACTCTGCTTTCTATGGTTGCACCGCGCTGCGAGGTCCCCTGCAGTTGCCTGCCACGCTCACAGCCATCGGCACCTCCGCTTTCCAAGGCTGTGCCAACCTTGGTGGCACCCTTCAGTTGCCCGCAGTGTTGAATTCTGTCGGTGCGTCAGCCTTTGCTGGTTGTGCCAAAATCGCTGGCGCGTTGACCATTCCGGCCAGTGTACAATATTTAGGTAGTAGTGCATTCTCCAATTGTGACAGTCTTCTTTCATTGACTGTTGCCAACAGCATCCTCTCCATCCCCGCTGAGGCATTCAGTGGTTGCGACCGTTTGTTCCAAGTATCATTGGGCAGTGCTGCGCCCGCCATTGGCTATTCAGCTTTCCGCAGTTGCGTCCGCCTTACCGATGTTTCATTTGGCAATGCACTCTCCGCCATTGGCAGCAATGCCTTCAGCGGTTGCGTCCGTCTCACTCTTCCAACTCTGCCAGCTACTCTCACTACCATTGGCGACAGCGCGTTCTACGGTTGCATTCAGATGGGTGGCAACCTCATTTTCCCTGCGACCCTCACCAACATCGGCAATTTTGCCTATGCAGGCATCATGCCCATCACTCGCATCGAGATGCGCAGTACTACTCCCCCTACCATCTATGCCAACACCTTTGCTTCGGCAACTGCCTCAACTCCAGTCTATGTCCCCTGTGGTTCTGTGCTCAACTACATGGTTGCCGACCATTGGGAGGATTTCCTCAACTATGTTGAATCCGCGCCCTTCGTGCTTACACTCTCGGTGAACGACACCGCCATGGGTTCCGTCACGGTACTCCAACAGCCCTCCTGCAGCAACTATCAGGCTATTGTTCAGGCTGTGGCCGACAGCGGCTTCCATTTCCTTCGTTGGGCTGACGGTGTCACTGCCAACCCCCGACAACTCCTTCTCTCGTCCGACACCAGCCTCACCGCCATCTTTGTTTCCGACAATTCCTACATCTCTGTTGCCAGCAACAATCCTGCTTGGGGTTCCGTCTCGGGTGCTGGCATTTATAGCTACAATGCCACGGCAATACTTACGGCCACCCCCAATGCCGACTATCATTTTCAGCGTTGGAGCGACGGCAGCACCCTCAATCCGCGTCCCGTCATCGTCACCCAGGATTCCCTTTTCGTGGCCATCTTCCTCTCCAACACCGCCACCCTCTCCCTCGTTAGCGACAACCCGGCCATGGGAACCGTTAGTGGCGCGGGCTCCTATACCTACTTGGACCAAGTGGTCATCACCGCCATACCCAACCACGGCTACCATTTCACCCAATGGAACGATGGCGTTACCGCCAATCCTCGTACCGTCACCATCTCGCAGGACACGCTCTTCATCGCCCATTTTGTTGCCAACACCTACACCGTCGCTCTCAACAGCAGTGCCGTAACAATGGGCACAGTCCATGGTGGCGGCACCTATAACTATCTCGATACAACCACACTTACCGCCACTCCCGCATACGGTCATTTCTTCACTCAGTGGAGCGACGGCATCACCGACAACCCGCGCACCTTAGTTGTCACCTCCGACACCTCGCTCACCGCTCAGTTCCTTCCCGTTGCATATATGCTCACAGTCGTGGCAAACGATACCAGCATGGGCACAGTCTCCGGTGGCGGCACCTATAACTATAACACTGCTGTCACCCTCACGGCCACTCCTGCCACAGGATGCAACTTCATCCAGTGGAACGATGGCAATACCACCAATCCCCGCACCGTCACCGTCACGGGCGACGCCACCTACACCGCACAGTTCGCCGTCAACGTTTATACTATCATGGTCAGCAGTGCTAATTCCGACCTCGGCACCGTCAGTGGTGGCGGCACCTATAGCCACAACAGCACCGTCACTCTCACCGCCACCCCGGTAACGGGTTGCCACTTCGTCCAGTGGAGCGACGGCAACACCGACAATCCCCGCACAGTTGTTGCCACACAGAATGCCTTTTACATAGCTCAGTTTGCTATCAACAGCTACACCCTCACCGCCACTTCGGACAACTCTGATATGGGCACTGTTTCTGGCACAGGCAGTTATCTCCACAACACCCAGGCTACCCTTACTGCCACTCCCAACTACGGCTATCACTTCGTCCGTTGGAACGACTACAATACTGACAATCCCCGCACCGTCACCGTCATAGACGATACCTCCTTCACCGCCCACTTCGACACCAACCAATACACCGTCACCGCCCTCAGCAACAACGCGGCCTCTGGTACCGTCTCTGGCGGTGGCACATACAACTACCTCTCTTCGGCGGTGCTTACCGCCATCCCGATGCCGCACCACCACTTTGTGCAGTGGAGCGACAGCCTCACCAACAACCCGCGCACCATCACCGTCCTTAGCGACACCCTGTTGGTGGCCGACTTCCAAGTCGACTCCCACACTGTTGTAGTCTCCTCTGCCAATCCTGCCATGGGACACACCTCCGGCAGTGGCATAGTGGCATACGGCGATGTCGTATACATTACCGCCACCCCCAACTACGGCTACCGTTTCACACAGTGGAGCGACGGCATCATGCAGAACCCTCGTCGTGTTGTGATCTCCTCCGACACCTCCTTCACAGCCCAGTTCTTTGCCAATACCTATACTGCCGTTGTCACCAGCAACGATACCGTGCTCGGAGTCGTCTCAGGTGGTGGCACCTATCCTTACCTCACCTCGCTTACCCTCACTGCCATACCTTTTGGCCCCAGCCGTTTTATCAGTTGGAGCGACGGCAACACCGACAATCCGCGTACACTCATCCTCACCCACGACACCGCCCTGCAGGCGCAGTTCGTAATCAACACCTGCCACCTCGAATGTCAGACCTCCGACTCCACCATGGGCATTGTCAGCGGCTCTGGATCCTATAACTATATGGCGCAAGTACCCATCTTGGCCACAGCCTTTGCCAACCATCATTTCGTGCAATGGAGCGACGGTGTCACCACCAACCCCCGCCTGATAACCCTCACCAGCGACACCAACCTCATCGCCTACTTCCAGGCCGAACCCACCTATACCATCACCGTTACCTCAAACAACAACCAGCAGGGCACCACCACGGGCTCCGGACAATACCATTATGGCGAAGAGGCGCGTCTCACCGCCTCGCCCAACGAGCATTGTTGTTTCATCCACTGGAGCGATGGCAGCACCGCCAATCCGCGCATTGTGCATGTCATTGCCGATGCCTCCTATCAGGCAGTCTTCGGCCCCGAAACTTTCACCGTCACCCTTTCGCCCAGCAATGCTAACCAGGGTGCCGTCTATGGTGCCGGTGAATATGCCTATGGCGAAGAGGTTGTCATCACTGCCGTTCCTTTCCCTGGCGCGCATTTCCGTTCGTGGAACGACGGCGTGGCCGACAACCCCCGCACCATCACCGTCACGCGCAACTATGTCCTTCAGGCACTCTTTGGCGACGACCTGGGCATCGACGATGCCGATTCCGACAGAACTACCATCACCGTCACAGTTGAGTCCCGTAACATTCATATCGTGGGAGCTGCCGACAAGTCCGTCACCATCTTCGACCTCTATGGCCGTTGTATCTCCACGCTATCACCCGCTGCGGGCGACCGCGTCGTGTCCGTCCCCACGGCCGGTGTCTACCTCCTCCGTCCCGACGGCTGCACCGCCAGGAAGGTCGTTGTCCTATAGAATATCTTATTATACATATATTACCAAAGAGCCGCAGACCGCCCGTCTGCGGCTCTTTGCATTCTTTCCAATTCCCTTTTTCCCCCTCCTCCCGTACACTCCTTCCTCCCTCGAACCCACACACCTTTTGCAATCATTATAATGTATTTATTCGCTATAATACCGAAGAACGAGCCCAGATGGAGCGATAACAGATTGGTTTTTGGCAAACGTTACGTGGGATTCAGGCTAGATTTTATAGTAGGTTTGGTATTATTCCTTACAATTTATTGTTAAGGCTCTAGTTTGATAAAAGACTGATTTTTTTACAGCCTCGAAGAGGCTGAATCTCAATAACACCGTACAAGCGTAGCGCAGTGCGGTGACAGAATAAACTCACTCCTAGCGTCCCGAAGGGACGCGACATTGAGACAGTTTGGCAAAAATCAGTCATACTTTATACTAGAGCGATTCTTATCAAATTCAAAATATGCAGTTTACAAATTCTCCAATTCTCTAATTCTTGATAAATAGGTCTCAAATTCTTATCAAATTCAAAATATACAGTTTACAAATTCTCCAATTCTCTAATTCTTGATAAATAGAAATCCCCTTAGGTGACTTCCAATTTTTTTTGTTGCGTATAGGGTTTGCACGTCTCTGACGGGTTGCCGTCGGGGGCGGTTCGCGTCGTCCTGCAGGCGTGTTCGCCGTTTGCCCCGCGTGGCGCAGGCCTACTCCCCGCCCAGCATGGAGAGGAGCCTTCTGCTGGGACCCTGCCTCATCGTGTCGCCCCAAAACTTCTCCACCAGACACCGCCGGCGGCCTTCGTCCACACGGTCGTCGTGCCGCCCTACGGCATCGGCCAGCGACTCGAAGTCGTACACCCTGCGCCCCACGACATTCTCATCGAAGGGATAGTAGAAGTCCCTCGTGGCCACATAGTCCGCATAGTCGTACAGATATAGCAGGATGCCCCTGTCGGGCAGAAGGAGATAGTCGTACAGCACAGACGAATAGTCCGTCACCAGCACGTCGGTGTAGGGCAGCAGCGGATACACGTCGACCCCTCCCCCTACAAACAGGATGTTCGTCAGCGCGTCGGCCACGGCGCCGTCGGCCCGCACGTTGGCGTGCGGCTTCAGCAGGAGCAGGTCGCCATTCTTACGAAGGATGCCGTCCAGCCGCTCGAGGTCCATGGCCTGGGCGAAGAGCGTCCGCTGCGAGTCGCGCCACGTGGGCATATAGATATACACCCTGTTGGCCGCCCGCATTCTCTCCAGCAGCGCCAAGGTGTCCCGACCCAGGTATTTCTTGACAAACGCGGCCCGTTCCTCCTCGGGACATACCAGTATCTCGTTCCTCGGATATCCCAGTTCCCAACAGCGCTCGGGCCTTACGCGGAACGAGGTGGAGAAGAAATGGGTTTGGAAGGGGGTCGACGACAATATGTAGTCGGGCTTCCTGAACACCTGCGGATGGAAGAAAACGTCCAGCAGGTCCTTTTTCTGGTATCGTCGCGCCAGCTGCCCGGAGGTGATATTGTATTCGATACGTTTGATGCCCACCCCGTGCCACAGGTTGCAGCACACGGCACCCCCCGACAGACAAAACATAATATCGGACGTGTAGGCGTTGAAAAACCAATATTTCGCAGTGAGCGCATACCACACGCCCCTTAGCGATGTCACCCTGTAGGCCTTAAGGCCTAACGACCGCACCTGCCTCACCGTGCTGCCGCTAACGGACAACCACGCCACATCCCTGTCCCGGCAATGTTCGCAGGCGTACAGAAACAGGTATTTGGCATTGTCGTTAAACGCCCCCTTGAAACTGCCGAAGGCATACCTCTTCTTTTTTCTAATAAAGATAAACGAGAAGGGGTAGACCGCGTAAGTGATTAGATATGCTATAAACTTCACAACCATATTTTAACGAATCAATGTCACGGTGCCAACCCGACGCTTCAGCTCGGCCGGGCTGTAGACACTCCTATAAAAAATGAGATAGGTGTAGGTCCCTGACGGACATGGCTCGTGCCTATACGTACCATCCCACCCCTCCTCAATACTCCGGCTATGGAAAAAGACCATCCCCCATCGGTGACAGATAAACATTTCGAACTCGGCAATCCCCTCCCCATAGGCCCTAAACACATTGTTCGTCCCCAACTGTGGGGTGAACACATTGGGCAGCCAAAGCTCGGCCTGCCTTTGCGCGTATCCCCTTGGCAGCAACTCCAGCGACCGGACCCCAGCACACTCGCTATGTCCAGCATAATATGCCGTCAGATGGTATGTCGTCGGATTTATTGGACACACCGTGATTGACCTACTTCCACTCTGGCCGTTCAACGATGGGTCAAAAGGAGACGCCGTCCACCTGACACTATCGGCATCCGTATAGCACGTTATACTATAGCAACTATCACCCAACGCCGAATAGTCAATCCTGACGCTCGGCTCCCCCAGCTGCAGCAGATGCAGCGTGGTCACCGTGGTGTCGTTCGTTTGGTAATAAAGGAACTCGCCTATCTCGCCAGTTTCTTCTGCTGATAAGTCAAACCCATTTTCACGATACGGCATTCCTGCGCAAATGGTGTCGTATACATCCATTCTCGCAGAATCGTACACATATAGCGAATACACTATCAAACTATCGCACCCATACACCGTTCTGGCTCGAATGGTATCATTACGAACCGAGTCATAGTAAGTATTACCCATATAATGCCAAGGCAGCGATCCCACCATTATCCTATCATCAACATGCACCAAGTAATTCGGTTTCACAACTACAACCAGATTCATCTCGTTATTTGTTAAGGCACTCCCATAGCAATCAAACTCCTGTATCACGGAAGAGTGAACGCTCAAACGATATGTTCCGGTATCAACAAATCGGTGTCGGAGCGTATCGAGTTCACCCACCAACACTTCATCCAAATACCATTCGCCACTGACACTTCCGCTATCAGTACTGATATGGAACGTAGCATCGCTATTGGCACATAAAATCACTGTGTCGCCAGACCTTATAGGACTATCGTCGTAATACAGTCTTACCCGCCCAATCATCTTAAGGCTGGAGCCAACCGAATAGCCATAACTTTCATGCGTACCTATTCCAAAAGCGTACGCAATGAAGCCCTCCGTTCCAAGGGACTTCAGTGTATGCGAACCATCCGAAATCTGGACCCTTGCATATCGGTATCCATTGTTTTCTGCAAACAACTGGCTTGATACTGGATTATTGTCAAGTCTCACATACTGCATCTCATCAGCACTCGCAACAATTGTAACATAATGGGTATTAGTATATGTGGTGGAATAAGTGGCAAATGTAATCTCTTTCAATCTTTGGTCTACGGGATTGACAATTATCATGGAGGGGTCTCCATTCATATTACCCGCACTTCCCAGGAACATATAAACGCTCGCAGGGCTTGAAGTCTGAATGTATGCAGTCCGGTTCGACGATGTCAGAGTGAAATCATACACCTGACCAGAGTTTAATGTAGTTGCATACACACCATTCTTATTCACCACACAACCATCCTCCAGTGCCATCACACGGACATGGTCGGCAAAAGCCGTTCCCGTCCCTGCCACAGCGAAATTCTTTCCCCAATAGTCTATTGGGAAACTTTGGTCGTATATATGGTCGCACGATATAATTGACTCGTTGTTGGGAACATAGGCACAGAAGTGTCCAGAATAGACTGCTATCTTCTTACAATCCCTTGCAGTAATACTTGAACCCGTCAAATCCGCCTCCCCATTGTTTGATGCCCCTCTCAACTGATAAGCCTCACCTTGCTGCAAGGTGATGGTATGCGTACTGCCTGCAGCAAAACCATTCATCGTGTTCGCCGACGGAACTATATCCACCACAGTACTATCCTCTGCCGCCACTACGACAAATTCGCTACGATATTCCGTCGATAGCTTTGACGGATAGCACTGTACCATATATTTGGATCCTAGGGATGGCGTTGGCAATGCATTAGTCATATCTATATTGTAGTGGCCTAGCGTAATGAGGTAAAGCGAAATGGTATCCGTAGCGGTAACATGTATGGCTGTCGATGTCACCGAACCAGACGTAGATGTGCATCCTTCATTATAAGGGACATCCACAAAAGTCACCTGTCCCGGCGTTATATTAAATGTTGTCGACCAAGATGTATTGGGATTGGTCATCGTAACACTACAAGCACGAGGTCCCGAAGCAAATGCGTGCAGCGTCACATGATACTGAGGGGCATAATAGTCATACGTAAAATAGAGATATGACACCCAAAAGTCTGTACCCATAGTAGTGTGCTCCTGCGCACGCAACCCTACTGTTTGAAATAATAATACTACTACCGGCAGTATCCTTATCAAGGTCCGCCGCACCCTTCCTTTGTATTTACAACTTGGTTTTAATTGTTGTGACGATTTCATAATATTGATTCAGATATCTAAAAGGTCTTCTTTGAAGGTAATCTTGCGGTTTTGCTCTTCGCCTTCGACGATGTGGACTTTCGTGCCGGGGAGGTAGCGGCGCACCACTCCGCAGTCGTCGGTGGCGCGGAACTGGGGGTCCTGCAGGGCACATTGGTAGGCATCGCGTATCAGTGGCAGACGGAAGGCCTGCGGAGTCTGAGCCCGCCACATGGTGCTGCGCTCGGGTATGCGGACAATGAATTTCGACAGCTGGGGGTCGAAATCCTGCCGCACCTCCCACACCGTATCGGTCGAGGGGATGCCCACGCCCACCGCCTCGTGCCATTTCAAAGCCTCCACCACCCTCGCTATCACCGCCTGCGACACAAAGGGCCGTGCCGCATCGTGCAGTATCAGGTTCGTCTCGTCGGGTAGGTCGATATAGGCGGCTATGGCGTTGAGACTCGACATATAGCGTTCCGAGCCGCCTTCGATAAGTCGTTTCACCTTCGTCCAACTGTTCTTTGCCATCAGCCCGCGCATGTGGTCCATCCAGTCGGGATGCACCACCACCGCCACCTCGTCTATGCCAGCCGCCTGGTCGAAAGCATCCACGCTGCGCTCAATCACCGACCTTCCGTCGATGTCTAAGAACTGCTTGGGTTTGTCGCCTCCCACGCGCGAACCCGTTCCACCCGCCAGAATAACTGCGATGTTCATGTGAGTTTTTTTTAAGTTTAAGGGCGGCAGCCAAAATTTTAATTTTTAATTTTCACTCATACACCTCCTGCACCAGCCGCACCGAGAGGCCTAAGTTCTTTGCCGACGAGCTGGCTCGCGGCACGAAGGTGTCCACCACCACGCAGAGCGCCTCCGCGGGCTTCTTGTCGTTGGCCGAAGCCGTCCAATAGTGGCATACCGAGGCATTGCCCACCGCGTCGGTGCCCACGCGCCTCGTCTCGCACGGCAGGAACACCGCGCCAGCCGCCTCCAGCAGTGCCCACTTCTCGGCGGTGTACCAATTGATGTAGTCCTCCTTGGGGCCGGGCTTCACATACACACCCTTCGGGCATTTCCAGTCGTCGGGCAGCAGCACAAGGCCGAAATGCTTGTCCACGTATGCCAGCGCATACAGCCTGCGGGCTTTCGGACGCTTGGCGAGCAGGTAGGTCCACTCGTCCATCGTCAGTGTGCGCCAAATCTTGCCCCCATTGGTGGGCAGGCCGCAATAGAAGCCCCAGTCGGCAAACGTATACTCGTTAGGGTCAAGCGAATAGTTGGTCGGCTGCATCGCCGTGCCCCAACCGAAAAGGTCTATCCAACCCTTATAACGCTCGTTGCCGTAGAACGGTTTCCACCCAATCACCTCGGTCTGCTCCGCCGCAAAGCGGCACAGACGTGTACTAGGCTGATACTGAAGGTTGCCCGTCGAGAAACGCACCTTCATCGTGGGACTTACCGAAAACAATCCTCCGCACTTGCCCACCGCGGCAGAGTCGGTCTCCGCCACTTGCGCCGACAGCGTCAGCGACGCAAACACTAATAAGAATATAAATATCTTACGCATTGCAATATTAATTTTTAATTCTTAATTATAAATTTCACTCCTGCATACACAGTCGCGGCCACTGCCACCACCGCCAGCTGAAGCGCCACCGAAGTGCTGATCAGCACGGCAGGAGCCAGCAACAAGGCCTTCAGCAGGTAGTACACTACCTTGCCCGCCAGCATCGCCACCAGCATCGCGCCCAGCGTGCCGACAAACCGTTTGTCCCACCCCTGCAGCAATCCGCTCACAAACACCACGCTGGCATACTCTGCCACCATGCATACGGCCTTCAGCGGCGTGGGCATCCCCACCGCCAGCATCGACACCACCGGCAGCAGCACCGCCAACAGATAGGCATTACGGCGGTCGCGCACCAGCAGCATACCCGCCAGCAGCACCAGCAGCATGGGATTCAGTTGATAGAGCGGCCACGCCAGCAGGTGCGACACCGTTGGCACCAGGCAGGCCACCGTCAGCAGCAACGCGTCGATGGCGGACACGCGCCACAGCGATTGAACTTTAACAGATGTAGTATTCATAATGTCGTGTTTAGTCAAATTAAAATGCAAAAATACACAAAAAAAGTCACATAACAAGAATAAATCTGCTCCCACGACGCTATCAACTATTTTCCAATACTTTTCACAACTCAAATATGCAAAGTGAGGCAGTTACCCGATGAGGATTCGCACACTTCTCTCGCTGTTTGTCAATTTGTTTTTTCCTGAACCAACCTCCCAAACCACTCTATAAACCATGCCTTTTGCACTTATGTGATACTTATACTTTAGTTATTCTTTAGTTATACTTTAGTTATTCTATTATATATAGTATAACTAAGGTATAACTATAGGATAAGTGCAAAAGGAACGCTGGTGGTTGTGGAAGGTGGGTAAGAAATGGGTGAATTGTGAATACGTGAATTGTGAATACGTGAATTGTGAATAGACAATACAATTGTCGAATCACTAATCACCAATCACCACATTTGTCGAATCACGTTCGGGGGCAGGCACGGGGGCTGCCCCCTAGCATTGAATTTATTTTTTAATTATTAATTATTTATGCGTATCTTTGCATTTTGTCTAATTGTGTATACGCGATGAAAAAGTTACTGAAAATCATTCTGGTATTGTTAGGATGCCTGGCAGCGCTGGTGCTGCTGGTGATGATTGTGGGCAGCCTGTTCGGCGGCTGCGCCACCAAAAACTATGTCAACAACCACTCCGTCGACCTCATCGGCAGGCAGGCTCATGTGGGGCATGTGGGGGTGAACCTCTTTACCGGCCACGTGGCCATTCACGAGCTGAACGTGAAGGAGGATGACGGCGAGACGTGGTTCGCCAGCTTCGACACGCTCGACGTGTCGGTGTCGCTGCTGCGCCTGCTGGGCCACCGCGTGCAGGTGCGCCACCTGACGTTGGCGGGCCTGGACGCCCACATCGTCCAGGACAGCTCGTGGTTTAACTTCTCGAGCATCGTCGACCGCTTCAAGGGCGACAGCCTGGAGGTGGAGGTGGACACGATGCCGAGCGACTGGGTGGTGAGCATGCACAGGATACGGCTGGCCAAGTGCCGTCTGCTCTATGAAGACCGCCCGCGGCAGAGCCATATCGGATTCCACAACCTCAGCGTGCGGGTGCCCGACTTCACCGTCGGCGGCGGCGAGCGGACCGAGGGCGACCTGACCGTAGACTTGGCTGAGGGCGGCAAGCTGATGGTGCAGACGGACTACGACGCCACGTCGGGCAACTTCAACCTCAGCGTGGGCCTCGACGGCTTTGCCCTCGACCAGCTGAAGCCCTACCTGATGGACTTCTCGCAGATTGAGGCCGTCGAGGGCAGCGTGGCCCTCGACTTGGCGGCACAGGGCAATTTCGCCCACCTCATCGAGGCGGAGATTGCCGCCAAGGTGGGGCTGGACAATGTGAATATTGTGGACAGCTGCCAGGCGTCGGTGGCATCGCTCGGCCAGCTAAGGCTGGACGTGGGCAGGATGGTGCTGAGCCAAAGGCTGTTCGACATCAACAGCTTTACCATCGACGGCCTGACGGCCAAGTATGAGCTGTTTGCCGACAGCAGCAACACCTTCTCGCGCCTGCTGACAACGAAGGAGGGGGTGACGGACAGCACGGCGGCAGCGGACGAGACGGAGAGGACGGCGGACTCTGTGGAGGCCGAGCTCGTCGACACACTGCCCACGCCGCCACTGCAGCTGAGGGTGGGTCACCTGGCATTGGGCAATATCAACTTCACCTACGCCGACCACACGATGCCGGCGGACTTCGTGTTCCCCGTGACGAACCTCTGCGTGGAGGCCGACAACGTGACCACCGCAGGCAACAACAACGCCCGCGTGCGCGCCGACCTGCCCAGCGGCGGGTCGCTGGCTGTGGACTGGAAGGGCAACATCAGCGACTGGAAGCAGCACCAAGACCTGACCCTGATCATCAAGGGCCTGCACCTGACGGACTTCAGCCCCTATATGGTGGCCTATTTCGGGATGCCTTTCAGCGACGGCATATTCGGATTCACGAGCAGCAACACTATCACCAACAGCCAGTTGGAAGGCAAGAACCGTATCGACATCTTCAAGCCCACCCTCGGCGAGAAGCAGGAGGGCGTGAAACCGCGACTGAAACTGCCCGTGAAGGCGGCCCTGTATGTGCTGAAGGACAAGGACGGCAAGGTTCTACTGGACGTGCCTGTGAAGGGCAACGTGGACAGCCCCGAGTTTAACTATATGAAGCTGGTGTGGAAGACGTTGGGCAACCTGATTGTGAAGGTGGCCACCTCGCCCGCACGCCTGCTGAAGGGCATGAAGGAGGATGGCGAGGAGATGTTCGTCACCATCGACCCGGAGGAGAGCGCCTTCACCTCGGAGCAGTTCTATATGATTGACCAGGTGGCAGGGATGGCCAAGAAGGACGAGAAGGTGGTCGTCATCTTCGAGCTGCAGACCCGCCCCTCCGACGACGGCAAGAAGGCTACGGCTGTCGCCGAGGAGCGCAACCACGCCTTGGCGCAGCACCTTGAAAGACTGGGCGTAAATAAGAGCCAATACATAATCCACACCGCCAAACCCGACGAAAACGTGGCGGTGGAGGGTTACGCTATTAGATTGAAAGTTGAGAATTGAGAATTGAAATTATTTGGCATAATAATCGCCCCTGCGAGTCCCCTCTTGAGAGGGGTGGCCGTAAGGCCGGGGTATGTTCTTCACCTTTCAATTTCCAATTCCCTATCCTCTAACCCCTAACCCAATGAAAAGATTTTTTTTAGTTTTTAGTTTTTACATTCTGGTTTTGTTCGCCGCTACGGCACAGAAGGTAACGCCCGAACAGGTGCGCCACAACGCGCAGGCCTTTGCCGACGGGATTGTGGATGACCGCCACGCCGTACTCAAAGAGGTGGCGTTGCCTTTTGTAAGCAAGCTCACAGCCTATAATATTGAAGGCGGCGGTTTTGTGATTGCCAGCCACGACGACCGCACTCGACCCATTCTGGCATACTCGCGCACGGGCTGTATCGACCCACTCGACCTGCCCGACGGGTTGCGTTATTGGCTGGGCGAATACGAGAGCCAGATGGCCCAGCTAGGCAGCACCACGCTGGAGGAGCTGCGCGAGGCCTACTCCCAGCAGACGGCACTGCCCGAAATGCCCGACACGGTGGCACCCATGCTGGTGACGGCATGGACGCAGTACCGCTACGGCTACAACAGCATGGCTCCCTACGACAGCGTGATAGCCGCCGACAGCACAATGACACGCTTCGACGGACGCCCCACGGTGGGCTGCGTGGCACTGGCGATGGCACAGATAATGCGCTACTGGCAGTTCCCCACCCACGGGGTGGGCAGCCACAGCTATACCCACGAGGGCGAATACGACTGCTGGCGCTACGGAACGCTAAGCGCGAACTTTGCCAATGCCACCTACGACTACGCCCACATGCCCTACAAGCTGAACGACAGCAGCTCGGCAGCCGAGGTGACGGCAGTGGCCACGCTGGCATCGCACTGCGGCATCAGCTGCAACATGAAATATAACTCCGACTGCCAAGGTTCGTCGGGTGCACAACTCAATTCCGCCCTGATAGGACTGCAGCATTATTTCCACTACAGCCCCAACGCCCACCAGGAGGCAAAGAACCAATACGGCTCCGCCACATGGACCGAGATGCTGAAGCAGGACCTTGCCGGCGGAAAGCCCATACTCTACTGCGGGCAGTCGTATCGCAACGATGCCGACAGCACTGTGGACGGCGGCCACGCCTTTGTGTTCGACGGCTACGACGCGCACAACTACTTCCACGTGAACTGGGGCTGGCACGGCTCGTGCGACGGATACTACTCCCTCGACGTGCTGCGCCCGCTGACCCAGTATAACTTCACCTCCTACCAATACTGCATCTTCGGCCTCGAGCCTTTCTACAACCCCATGCCCGTGCTGACTATGGCATCGGACCTTACATTGGACACCAACCGCATCGGCACCTACCAGCCCCTGAGCGGCAGCTACTCCATGACCAACATCGGCGACGGGCCGGGCAGCCTCTTCTTCGGGGTGAACATCTACGGCCGCGACGACCACAACTACTACGGATGCGTGGACGGCAGACGCATCAGCCTGCAGCCCGGCGACACCGTGGTGTGCGACTTCGCCTACACCCTGAACCTGCCCGAAGGCAACTATTACGCACTGATGCAGTACCAGACCGACTCGTTCTACGCCGGCATCACCGTCGACGAGACCTACTACTACGCCGACCCCGACCATGTGTTCCAAGTGGAATTCAGCGTGGCGGACCCGTCGCACCGCGAATTGACCAACCTCGCCATCTTTGTGCGCTTTGCCGACGACCCCGACTTCTCCAAGTCGTACTCCGACATGAAAAACCTCTTCAACGAAGGCAGCAAGAACGTGGCCGACTATTTCGACCAAATGTCGTATGGCAAGATACAATTCCAGACCACCTTCGCAAAACAACACCTAGGCAACCTCATAGAGCCCTACACCGACTCGCACCCGCGCGGCTACTACCAGCCCTACAGCGACGACAACCCCATCGGCTACACCACGCCCAACCCCATCATCGGCATCTCGATGCGCGAGGCGGAACTGATTGAGCGCGTGTGCCGCTATGTGCAGGAGGAGCGGCTGACCGACTACAGAGTCAACCTCGACGGCGACGGCGACGGCAACATCGACAACATCTCCTTCATCATCCAAGGCGACGTGGGCGACTGGGCGGAACTGCTGTGGCCCCACATGGAGTTTTTCCCCCACGACTCCATCGGCAGCACCCTCTCCATCAGGGACAAGCGCGTCAACGCCTTCAACTTCGAGTTTGAGAACAGCGGCTACTTCACCCTGCGCACCTTCGCCCACGAGATGGGACACTCGCTCGGCCTACCCGACCTCTACCACTATCACCACTACACACACATCTCCCCCGTATTCTACGACATCATGGCATCCGCCACCGACCACCCCTCCGCCATCTACAAGCACCGCTACCTCCACCTCGGCGACACCCCCACCCAAATCACCCACGACGGCACCTACACCATCAACAGCCTCACCACCAGTGCGACCAACAACCTCTACTATATCAAGTCAGCCATCGACAGCAACCAATGGTACACCATCGAATACCGCACCCCCGACCAGCAATACGAAGTCTCGCTCACCCGAAACGGCCTCATCATCGGCCGCTGGATGGACACCGTCACCCACGACATCTACCTCGGCGGCAACGCCTTCTTCAACTACCCCGGACAACCCAATGCCTACTGGGTGTTCCGCCCCGATAGCGACAGCGACACTGTGCAGGGCGATGTGGCCAACTGCTTCTTCTCGCAGAACCTCGGACGCGATGCCTTCGGCCCCGCCACCAATCCCCACCCCTACCTCGCCGACGGCACACCCGAACAGAGCTTCGAAATCTACAACATCCGCACCTACGACAATACCTGCACCTTCTCAGTCCGCTTCCTCGACCCGACCATAGGCATAGCCGAACGCCAGTCGACCCCCGTCACCCTCTACCCCAATCCCACCAACGGGAAAGTACACCTGCGCGGCATCGCGAGCGGCACACCTGTCCGCATCTACAACACCTACGGCGCGCTGGTGCTCGCGACCCCCTACAACGGCAACGCCATCGACCTCTCGCAACTCCCCGCCGGGCTCTACATGCTTGCCACCCCCACATTCACCACCAAGATTATCAAACAATGAAAGGAATGTCATGAATCGCGAATAGACAATACATTTGTCGAATCACTATTCACCAATCACTAATCACAATTCACAATACAACACCATGGGACTTACCAAATGGATACTCACCGGCCTCGGATTCGTCGCCCTCAGTTGGACAGGCATGGGACCGCTAGGCGCATTGCTGGGCTACTATATCGGCAGCTCGATTGAACGCAACAAGGAGATTGGCGACGGAGGACAAGACTTTTCCAGCCACCGCGGCCCCTATCGCAACACTGGGTCGCAAGACGACATCAACCTCGCGCTCATCGTCCTCATCGCCGCCGTCATCAAGGCCGACGGCAACGTCAAGCGGTCGGAACTGGACTACGTCAAGCGCTTCCTCCTCTCCAACTACGGCGAAGAGCGTGGCAAACAATACCTTATCATGCTGCGCGACCTCGTGAAACCCGAGCGCGTCATCGACACCACCGCCATCTGCTCCCAAATCAAGCAAAACACCGACTACACCACCCGCTACCACATGGTGGACTTCCTCTTCGGGCTGGCCGTCGCCGACAACGCCTACAGTCCCAACGAGAACACCGTCCTGCGCGAGATTGCCCACGCCTTCGGCATCAACTCTCGCGACTATGTCAGCATCTACACCCGCCACATCTACTCCCGTACCAACAGCAGCGGCAGCAACTATTCCAGTGGTTCGAACAATTCGGGCTCGTCGCGCTCCTCCTATTCCCAACAACACCGCGACCCTTACAAGGTGCTGGGACTCGAATCCTCCGCCACCGACGAGGAAGTCAAGAAAGCCTACCGCCGCCTGGCCATGAAATACCATCCCGACAAAGTGGAGGGTATGGGCGAAGAGGTAAAGAAAAACGCCGAAGCCCAGTTCCGCGAAATCAACGAAGCCTACGAGCAAATCAAAACCGCCCGCGGGATGAAGTGAATTCCCTAAACTCTTTCTTCAACCCACGACCCAGGTTGCGCTGGTCGGCAATCAGTTCACCCTTGTTGGCCTCCACCAGCGTCCACCCATCGGCGGTGAGGGCAAAGTCCCAACTGACGTAGGTGAGCTTGGGCAGCCGCATGGCACAGGTGGTGGCAGCCTCCAACAACTGCTGCCAGCAGGGTATCCGAACGCCGACAAAGGCGATGCCGCTATCGGGGTGGCGGTCGTATTTTTCAGGTCCTTTGCTGGTGGCTGAGGTAATGATGATGCCGCTGGCGGGGTCGATGTTGGCGCAGTAGCCCCCTTGGGCGCAATTGTCAACAAAACAGCCACTGGCTCCGCAGCGAATATTGGCGGTAAGCACTCGCACATTGCCATACCGAAGAATCGTGTTGATGCGCACAGTGTTGACTGAGCTTTCGTTCCACCGTGCCATATCGGGATGCTGCACGATGCGCTGCTCCACAATATAGCGTCGCCCTTGCGACATCAGCCTCTCGTACTGGCGGCACCACCCCCGCTCGTCGTCCTCATGCAGCAGCTCTACACCCCTACCCGCACAGTCGTCGACAGGCTTCGCCACCAGCCACCCCTCCTCCATGCCGAAATGCACAAACACGTCGCACTGCGACATGCCGTCGCAGAGCATATATCTGCGGCGGTAATAGTCGGCAAACATCTCAGCCGTGCGGTACTTGTCCATGATAACGGCCTGCTGCTTCGCATCGTTGATGCGACGGCACACGCGGTTGCGGTAGGCATCGGTGATATAGGTGTGCCGCTCGGCGGGCGACTTGTGGGCAAAGTCGTAGCTGTCATACTCCTCATAGTAGGTGCCGTGCAGTAAAGTCTCGTGGCATTTGTCCTTATCGCCCCTCGCCAACGCCAGATAACGTCGGTAGCGTCGGGGCAACAACCCACGGTAAAGCAGAATGTATATCGAATTAATTTTCATGGGTTAGAGGTTAAGGGGTAGAGTAGCTGCCGCACCATTCATCATTCACAAATCAATTCACCATTCACTAAATCACAATTCACCATTCCCAAAATTTGCCACCGTCCCCATCGGGTGGGGATTAGGCTGCTGCACACGGTACAGCTCATGCTGGATATTGGTGCGGATATTCATGTTCGCCAACCTGTTGGGGTTGACGCTGGGATGCACGCGGTTGGAGAGAAAGATGTATATCAACCTATATTCGGGGTCCACCCACACCATCGTGCCTGTGAAACCCGTGTGGCCGAAGCTGCACTTCGACACCTCGTCGCACGCGCTACCGCCGCTGCCCGACAGCAGGGGCTTGTCGAACCCCAGCCCGCGTCGGCAGCCCTGACTGGCGAAATGGCAGGTGTTGAACGTGTTGATAGTCTCCTCCTTCAGGTAGCGCCTGCCGTTATACACGCCGCCGTCGAGCAGCATCTGCAATATGCGGCCCAGGTCGTCGGCGGTGCTGAACACCCCCGCATGGCCCGACACACCGCCCATCACGTAGGCGTTCTCGTCGTGCACCACCCCCCGCACCACGCGGTGGCGCAGATGGCCGTCATCCTCCGTGGGGGCAATGCGCACGCTGTCGATGCCATGCTCCAAGGGATTGAAGAAAGTGTTGCACAAACCCATCGGCGAATAGAAATGGCGGTGCACAAAGATGTCGAGCCGCTGACCCGACACATGCTGCACCAAGTCGCCCAAGAGTATGAACCCCAAGTCGCTATACACATATCCCCCTTGCGGCAGCAGCGGTGTTGCCACCACCTGGTGCAGCACGCTCTCCAGTGGCTCGTCGCTGGTGGAAGCCTCCTTCCAGTACGAGTCGAACGCCTTCAGCCGCGCCACGTGGCTCATCGCCTGACGGATGGTGATATTCTGCTTGTCCGTATGCTTCAGGTAGGGCAGGTAGCGGCTCAGCGGGTCGTCGAGCCTCACCTTGCCCGTCTCCACCAGCTTCATCATCGCCAGCGTGGTGGTCACCATCTTGGTGACCGAGGCGAGGTCGTAGACCGTCTCCATGTCCACCTCGGGCGAATCGGGGTCGTAGGTCAGATGCCCGTAAGCCTTGCGGAACAATATCTTGCCGTCCTGCATCGCCAGCACCTGACAGCCTGGGAAGGCATGTTTCTCCAAGCCCTCGTTCACGATGCTGTCGATGCGCTGCTCCACCACCAGCCGCAGCGGACGCACTATCTCCTCGCAGCGCAGGCTGTCGTCGCCGTCGGGCACCCGCCACTGGTCGGGTTGCAGGTGGGCGCAGCCGTGCTCATACTTGGCCCTCAACACCCTGCGGCAGCGCATGGCCACCAGCTGGCGCAAATCCTCGTCCTCCTCGGCGGCACGGCAGATGCGCGCTATCGCCTTGTTCACGTCGGGCGGCAGCAGCAGTATGTCGCTCCCTGCCAGCAGGGCCTCCAGCTCCGCGTCGCCGTCGGCAAAATATTTTGTCACCCCCTGCATGTCCAATCCGTCGGTGATGACCATACCTTGAAAACCCAGTTCCTTGCGCAGCAGCTGATTCACCACCTTATCCGACAGCGACGAGGGTCGATTCCGTTCATTCTCGTAGGCGTTCACCTGCAGGTGGGCGGTCATCACCCCCTGCACGCCCGCCTCTATCAGCCTGCGGAAGGGGTAGAGGTCCACCGTGTCCATATATTCGCGGGTGTGGTTGATGATGGGGAGGTCGAAATGGCTGTCCGTCTCCGTGTCGCCATGTCCGGGGAAATGCTTCGCCACTGCCATCACCCCTTCGCTCTGCAACCCTCGCATATACTGTATCCCCAGCTCCGCCACCCGCTTAGGGTCGTCGCTGAACGACCGCACCCCGATGACGGGGTTGTTGGGATTGCTGTTCACGTCCACCACAGGGGCGAAATTCACCTGTATGCCCATCCTGCGGCATTCGCGCCCAATCTCCCTTCCCATGGCATACACCAGCGTGTCCATCTCCCTAGGCAGCAGCCCCCACTCCGCGTTCTTGGGGAAGGCATAGCAGTCCTTCAGCCTCATGCCCATGCCCCACTCTGCGTCAATGCACACTAGCAACGGCATCCGGCTCACATATTGGAAACGCCTGATCAGCGGCAGCGTCTTCTGGGCCGTGCCCACAAAAAAGCACACGCCGCCCACCTCCGACTCTCGAATCAGCTGTTCGAAATCGCGCTGCGCCTTGCCCTCCAGGTCCAGCGGCACACGGATGCACATCAGCTGCGCCACCTGCTGCCGCAAGTTCATGTCGCGCATCACCGAGTCGACCCACTCGGTGGCGAGTCGACCCTTGTAGCGATAGGCGGCCTGCTCCACAGCAGGCTTCACCCTCTTCTGTCGTTTCATGCCGCACACCTGCGCCCGTCCCGCTCCACACATCAGCATCAAAATAGTTATCAATATTAATATTTTTCGCATATAGTAAGGTTTAATGTTTAAAGGTTAGAGGGTTAAAGAGGAGTTAAAAAGGGAGTAACAGAAGGGTGTTAAATGGGGGGGTAAAAAGGACAAATGCGTGGTCGCCAAATGTTTTGTCCACCTCCCCTCTTGAGAGGGGTGGCCGCTAGGCCGGGGTGTGTTCTAACTCCCATTTTAACTCCCACATTAACTCACATTTTAACTCCATATTATCCAATAATCTCATCTCAGCCAATGTCTTGGGTTGAGGGCATCCTTGCCGTACCACACCTGGAAGCTAAACTCCGACGTGCCCTCGTCGCCCTTCGCCACCGTGCCGATAGCCTGCTTCGTCGACACCTTGCTGCCCTTTCCCACCGACACACTGCCCAATCCGGCATACACCGTCATATACGACCCATGCCGCACTATCACCCCCTTTGCGCCCGTAGGCGTAGTGAACACGCTCGCCACCGTGCCGTCAAACACCGCGCTCACCGTCGCCCCTGGGGCGCAGTTGAGGTCGATGCCGTAGTTCCTGTTCTGCCCGCCCGTCGAGTGGGTATAGATGCCATACTCGCGCGCCACCGACTTGTAGTACACCGGCCACGCCAGCCGCCCCTTGTGCTGCACAAAGTCGGCCGATGCCGCATCGCTGTAGGTCTTGCCGCCCCCCGATGCGGTGCCCGACGGCTTCGTGCCGCCCCCCGTGCCGCCGCCTGTGCCCGTGCTGCCGCTCTTCGCCACCTCGGCACTAATCAGCTGCTGTATCTGCTGCTGCAGCTGCTGCTTCTGCTTCTCCTTCTTGTTAATCTGCTGCTGCAGGCTCTTCTCGTCCTGCTGGCTCTTGTTCAGGCTCTTCTGTTGCCGTTGCTGCTCGCGCGACAGCGCGTCGCGCTGCTTGCGCTCCTGCGCCAGCAGCGAAGTCTTCTCCCTGCGCTGACGCTGCAGGTCCAGGCTCATGTCGTTAAACAGCTGCTCACGCCTACGTATAGTGGTCTCCTGATGGCGGCGGTAGCGCGAATACTCCGCAAAATACTTCATCTTCAAATAGCTGTAGTTATACTGCTCGTTGTCGAACAACAACCCCGCCGAATTCATATTCTGCCGCAGCCCGTAGAGGTTCCTCACCACCTTGGCATATTCCGACTTCATGCTGTCGATCTGCCCGCGCACCACGCGCAGCGAATCCTCCGTGCGCACTATCTGGCGGTTCAGAATGTTCATCTGCCCGTTGATGTTGTCAATCAGCCGTGTCCGTTCCTGGATACGGCTCTTGATAAGCGTAATCTGCTTAGTCGAGTTCTTCGAATTCTTGCGAGCCTTGGCCAGCTCGCCGTTCAGGCGGGCAATCTCCTTTTCAATCTTCGCCTTGTCGCGTTCCAGCTGCTTCTTAGTCTGCCCCTGCGCGGGGGAGACGCAAAGCAACAACGCCACTGCCGCAGGCAGCAGACGTAACAGCGGACGGTACAGCAAATTCCATCTCATAATAGAATAATATTTCAAAATGCAAAGATACCACTTTTTTCGCACGTCCCGACACCCCATCCCAAAAAACTTATCCAACCCCGGTTGTTGATATGTAATGTCCGTTTTAACCTTCTCCTACCGTAATCCAATTTTTTTGCGTACCTTTGCAAACAAAAAAAGTACAAACCCAAACAACCAAAGAGATGAAAGAGCAGGGCAAACGCATCAAATTTCCAGTAAAGAGAAGAGGTAATCGATACTCCAGCCAGCCTTCAGCCGCTTGGTTACGAGACTACCCTTGCCCTTGTCGCGCTTAAGGATGTTGAGTGAGAATTTTCGTACAAGGGCGAAGTTCTCGGCGGCCATGCCGGCGCGCTTCCTCTGCTGGTCTTCTCCGAAAGTCATGTCCAGCACCCAGTGCAGCGAGTTCTCCACGCGCCAGTGGCTGC
>JAEEGJ010006245.1_pt1 | contig 36033 bp, 36 predicted proteins | sample 8958761 | NCBI WGS metagenome assembly JAEEGJ01 (sample SAMN16246546, study PRJNA631951) | gut metagenome | biome: gut microbiome; feature: rumen; material: RS-attached | host: Bos | place: Iran: Karaj | collected 2018-10
TCCTTCGACGCGTCGCCGGTGTCTCTGCCGAAGTAATCGGGATCGGCTTCCTCCCCCTCGACAAGCTCCTTCTGCGCATCGCTGAGCGCATCCCACGCCGCCTTTGCGGCCGCGCACTGCGCGTCGGTTTCGTCCGTGCGCTCCTGCACGTAGATCGCGTCGATCAGCGCCGCGCACTCCGCCGCCAGTTCCGCATCGGTCTTGCCCGCGGGCTCGGGCGCCGGTTCATCCGCCTTTGCCGGTTCCGCCGTCGGTTCCGCTTCGGGCTGCGTGCCCGTGCATGCCGCAAACACGCCGAACAGCATGATCGCCGCAACCAGCATTGCAATCGTCTTTTTCATCTTGTTTCCTCCTGTCTTTTGGGTTTTTCCCAACTCTATGTGAATGCCTCACACGACAAAAGTCACGGCACGAAAAAAGCTCCTTACCGAACGGTAAAGAGACTGCGTACATAGAGCGCCCCCAAAGCAGGAGCATGGTACACAATCAATCCCTCGTGATTTGGAAAATCAGCTTTTCCCGTACCAAGCATTCGGCAGGTTTCCCGGCTCGCGGCATATGGCGCCGTCGCCTTCCCGATTTCTCAGTGGCTGCATTGCGTGACGACGCCGATCCGCATACGGTGACGAGTTCGCACAGGCGTTTCACCTGTTTCCCTTTTACCCTTTGTCCCCTTTGGAGCAAAGGCACCGACTGCTTTATTCAATTAACGATATTATAGTCCATCCTGACGATTGTTGTCAAGATACAGACGCGCTTCCGTGTCCCGAAGAAGCGGAAAGCGCGCAGTTTTCGGCAGAAGAAGCCCCGCCGCCTCAGTCCCGCCGGTCGGCAAAATAACGCTCGTAGGATGCTTTTAGGAAGCGCCCGGGCGCTGCGGATGCGGGATCGCGGGTGAAATCGTAGGGACCGTTGACGCGCATGAAGTCGATGAGCCCGATATGGATCGCGCCGGTCGGACAGCGGAACGAGCAGCGCACACAGCCGATGCAGTGTTTGCCGAAACGGAATCTGCCGTCCGCATACGTGATGTTCTTGGTCGGACAGTTTTTGACGCATTTTTGACAATGCACGCATTTCTTCGGATCGACGCGAAACAGTCTGCCGTTACGGGGATAGAACCAATGCTCGATGCGGCAGAGCGCGGAGACGAGCTTTGCGGAAAGCGGCGCAACGACCGGCGTTGCCACCCCGTTCGCGATCTTCTTTGCCGCGTCGGGGATGCGCTCCTTTGCCGTCTGCCACATCAATGACGCCATTTCGTCCGTGTGCCGGAAGACCATGTTGTAGGGCATGATATAGTGGAACTCGCCCCTGATCCGGTACCCTTTCTTTTTGAGAATGCGGATCATCTGTGCGGAGGAATTGTCGTTCAGATGAAGCGGCTCGCCGGAGGTTTTCAAAAACCAGACGTTCCCGCCTGTCGCAAGATTGCGGCAGAAGGTTTTCAAAATGCGCGGCATATTGAAGCCGTAGACCGGATAGCAGATCACAAGGTCGCGTTCCGTCGCCTTCTCCGACCCGTCCGCGATCGTGTGCAGATCGGCAGAAACGCCCCGTTCGATCAGCGCGTCCCGCAGCGCCTTTGCGCATTTTTCGGTGTTTCCCGTTCCGGAAAAGACCCAGATCCCGATCCGCTTTGCCGCTTGCTCCATTGCCCCGCTGTCCTTGCCGCGATTGATGGCATCAGTTTACCATATCCTGTCCGCCGATGCAAGAAAAAGCCGAAGCGCGCAATGCGCTTCGGCTCGGTTCGTTATACGTCCAGCTCGGTGACTTCCTTCGGGTACTCGCGCAGCTCGTCCGGCTCGTGGAGCGGATCCCACACCTGCGCAAAGAACGGATCGACCTTGGCGCGCGCGCCGTAGTTCCAGCTTTTCCGCCGCCTTGCGGCAAAGGATCATGCGCTGGAGGAATATTTCGAAATAGTCCATCACCGAGCCGTAGTGCGTATCTACGGAAAGCTTCAGCTTGATCAGCGTATGTGCCTCGTTGATCTTCAGCTCCGCTTTTGTAACGGAGTAGTTCACGCGGTCGTGGATATCAAAAGCGGACTCGTCCCGGTTTCTGACGCGGTTACGGCGCACGTCGCTTTTGTCTGCAAGAATCAGAGCCGCCGCAAGCGGACTGACGGGGACGCCGGTGCCTTCGTCATGATTGCCAATTGCGGAGACGATCAGGCCGATCTCGTCGGGTGGGAATTTCAGATGATCCAGAATACGGAACGCCATGATTGCTCCTGATTGGCTGTGCTCGGCGCGATTGACAAGATTGCCGACGTCGTGGAGATATCCCGCGATTTTTGCCAGCTCTACCGTTCTGTCGTCGTAACCGAGCGTTTTCAGAATATATCCGGCTTTTTCTGCAACCTGCGTCACGTGCGCAAAGCTGTGCTCCGTATATCCGAGCGCTGACAGAGACAGATCAGCCTGCCGGATATAGGTGTTGATCTCGTCATTTCTTCTGATCTCTTCGTATGTCATATGATATCGTACTCCGGTTCTTCTTCGTGAACTGCGTTTTTCGGGCGATTCGGCAAGGTGACGACAAATTTCGTTCCTTTGCCGACTTCACTGGTTACCTCGATGCGCCCGTTATGGACCAGCACACCGTGTTTGACGATGGACAGACCGAGCCCCGTACCGCCGACCTCCTTGCTGCGGCTTTTATCCACGCGGTAAAAGCGCTCGAATATCCTGTTCAGACATTCTTCAGGGATACCTATTCCCGTGTCCTCGACCGTCAGCACCGTGTCAAGCTTGTTTTGCTTGACTTTAACGGAAACGGTTCCGCCCCTGAGGTTGTATTTCACAGCGTTGTCAAGGAGATTATAAGCAATGCTGTAGATAAGCTGCGGAACAGCGAGCACCGGCGCGCTCTCGCCCTCCACGGTCATGTTCACACCCGAAGCGTCTGCGGCGGAATCGAGGCTGTCTGCTGCGTTTTCTACGATCCTCAGAATATCGCATTCCTCCCACTTCATCTCCGCGCCTCCGTTGTCAAGCCTTGTCAGCTCGATTATATCCTCGACAAGCTTTGTCAGACGCGAGGCTTCCTCTCGTATCTTCCCCGCAAACGGCTTGACGTCAGCCTCCTGCACCATGCCGTTTTCAAGCAGCTCGGCACAGCCCGAAATAGCGTGAAGAGGCGTTTTCAGCTCGTGTGATACGTTCGCTGTGAATTCCTGACGGATAAGCGCCGTTTTTTCTATCTGATCCTTATCCTCTTTAAGCCTTGCCTGCTGTTCGGAAATATGGCGGAGCAGGGGCTCTATCTCCTTATAATCCTTATCGCCGTAATAGTGCTCCGGGTCCTGCGGATCGATCTCGTTTATTGGCTTTACGATCCTTTTCGCAAGCCTTGACGCGAGTACGAAGGAAAGCACGAGGGCGATAAGTACAACGATGCAGATCGGCTGCGCGAACCCAAGCACGAGCGTCCATACCGCCGCCTGAACGATGGAAAGCCTGAGCACGGAGCCGTCCGGCAGACGCTTTGCGGCGTATAATTGCTTGTCGGAAAGCGTGCTGGAATAACGGGTGGATTCACCGTACCCTTGAGCCAGCGCCTGTTTAACCTCTTCCCGCTCCAGATGGTTTTCCATGTCGGATGTATCCACTTGGTTGTCATACAGAACGCTTCCGTCGGCTCCGATCCATGTGATGCGGTAGCCTTGCGTATTCAGATCCTCGAAATAGTTTTCTCTGGCCAGAGAAACTCCCTGCGCGGCAAGCTCCGTTTCGGACTTAAGCTGTGCCTTTTGAAGTCCGGTGAAATAATTATAAGAGACGCCAAGCAGAAAAACCAGCGAAGCCAGGAACACTATTACGGCAACGGTCCATATAGCCTTAAATATCTTACTGCTCATACTTTTCCTCCATCTTGTAACCGACGCCGCGCACCGTATGTATAAGCTCGCCCGCGCCGGCAAGCTTTGTTCGCAAGGTTCCTATGTGAACTTCGACTGTCCGTGTTTCTCCGATATAGTCCCTGCCCCAGACCTCGGAAAGAAGTACCTCTCTTGTAAAAACGCGTCCGGGATTCTCCATAAACAGCTTGAGAAGCTCATATTCCTTCAGCGTAAGCCTTACTGGCTCCGAATCCACGGTGACCATATGTCTGCTTTCGTCCATTATAATATTGCCGCAGGTCAGCGTGATAGTCTGCTTGGGCACAGTCCTTCTCAACACGGCTTTTATATGTGAAACCATCTCCATCATACCGAACGGCTTTGCAAGATAATCGTCGGCTCCGCTGTCAAGCCCTATGACCTTATCGTATTCGCTGTCCTTAGCCGTTGCCATAATAACCGGAATATCATTCGTTACCGGCGAGGAACGCAGCTTCTTTAGAATCGTCAATCCGTCTTCGCCCGGCAGCATGACGTCCAGAATGATCAATTCGGGTCTTGCTTCTTTCATCGCAAGCCAAAAGCCCAAATCGCTGTCAAAGCCTACCGCCTCAAAGCCGGAGGCTTTCAGCGTGTAGATCATCAGTTCGCGAATAGTTCTTTCATCTTCAACGCAATAAATCACGGTTAATGCCTCCTTAAACGTATGCATTTTCAATTATAATGCGGTAATGTAAACTGTACAATCACAGAAATGTAAAATGTTGATAAAGCGGAGGATCTCCGACGAGCGTTTCATGAAGATGAACGGCAATTACAAAGCCGAACAGCATTCCCTTATCGCAGAAACCGAAGCCCTCGAAGCCGAGCTTGCGAAGGAGGAGAAAAAGAAGACTGATCTTCGTCTGCTGTTCAAAACAGTCCGCGAGTGCACGGATATAAAAACGCTCACTCCCGAGCTCGTCAACTCCCTCATCCGCCGTATCGAGGTCCACGCTCCCAAGAAGATCAACGGCAAAAAGCATGTCGCCGTCGATATCTACTTTACCGGCGTCGGGCTTTTCACCATTCCCAACAAGAAAGATCTTGAAACCATTATCTCGGAAATGACCCGGAAAACAGCATAAGAAAACGGTGCAGACCACTGCGATCTGCACCATTCCCTCAAAACTTCCTTATGCGGAGCCGCCTTCTCCATCCCCGGTTTTTTATTGCCCAATTCGTTTTCTCTGCTGAAAACCTGATTCTCCTTATGCGGATACACCCTTCCCCGTTCTTGTTTTTTCGCCGCTTCAGTTCACCTTTAATATCCGGGCGGCGCCGTTCGACCAAACCGTCTCCATTTGATTGAAGAAGTTGTGATCGATATTGTAGCTTCCCATCTCCCAGACGCTTATCAGCACGTAGTCGACGCCGTACTCCTTCGCGCAGTCGTCAAAGCAGGAGTACGGATCCTCATACATCTGCTGTACGCGGTAATACCTTTCGGTGAAATCAACGCCGTGGAAGAAGAGGAACACGGGCGAGCCGCAGACAATGCTGCGCCCGGTCAGCATCGCGACCGCGTTGTTGTGGTTCGTCGCGGTGAGTATTATATCGTTTGGCGCGGTGTTCTGTTTTATCCAGTCAGCCGCTTCGACAAGCTCCGGCGAGACGGTCTGATAGCCCGTCTCTTTATAGACCGGCTTGAGTCCCTCAAGCTCCCAATGATCGCCCGAGACGTATTCGCGCGCTATGGTCATAACGCCGGAGAGCGTCGCCGCCGCTATTATTACGGCAAGCACGAGATCGCAGGCAAGCCGCCTTCCGAGGGGGGCTTTTTTGTTTTCCTGCCCGATCTCCTCCGGCGCGGCGTCCGCGCGGCGGAGCCTTGCCCATGCCCTTATTATAAGGTCGGCGGTCAAGCCGCAGGTGAAGGCGAACCATACGAAGAGGAGCTTGTTGTTATCGTAATTATTCGGCTGGAACACGACGAATTCGCAGATCAGCCAGATCGGGAGCACCGAGGCGAAGAATAGCTTGTGTTCCTTCTTCGCGGCGAGGAACGCGGGCAGCATGAGTATGAATATCAGACCCATGTTCTTTATGTAGAACCAAAGCCAGGAATCCGATTCGTTGCACCAGTTAAGATGGAACTTCACGAACCCGCCCGCGCTGCTCTGCTTGAACGTGAAAAGGAAGAGCTGCGGAGAGGCGAACAGCATCGTTACCGCGCCGAACAGCAGGAACCATGCGAGGTTCCGCCAGCCTCCCTTATCCTTTATGCCGCAGCACGGCATACAGATCTGCTTTATGAACATTATCCATATAAGCGCGGCGCTGATGATGCCGAGCGCGAAGAAGCTGTGAGTATGCACGAGCGGCATAGCTCCCGCGAGCACGCCGAGACAGATGAAGAGCCTTTTCTCCCGGTCGAACGCGGCGCGCCGGAGCATCTGGAGCGCCGGGAACAGCAGCGCCCAGCCGAAGAGGGTAGCCCTTTGGGGGATGAGCATATCGGCGATGGTATTCACCCAGCGCAGACCCAGATCGATGTAATTGGTCGGCGTTTTGTACCAGCCGTAAAGAAGCCTCCTGCCCATGTCGAGCGCGGAAGCATAGTTGATATTCGCATTGACACCGTAAACCTCGCTGAGCCAGTTCTCCCATGCTTCGGGCGTCGTGAGAGAAGCATAGGTCTTCGCGTTGTCGAAGAAATAGGCAAAGCCGAAGCCGCCTCCGATAAAGAAGAACGCCGTTGCGAGACACGCCGACGACGAACGCCCGAACCAGTCCTCAAAGAAAAGATACACGCCGAGTACGACCGAAATATAGGCGTAGAGCGCGGGAAGCAGCGCCGCAAAGCGCAGAGAAGCTCCGAGAGTATAGAATGTGGAGCTGACGCTGTCGCAGAGGAAAGGGTAGCCGAGAAGCGTATCCGGCAGTATGGAGTACATCGGCGGAAACGATTTCTGCACGGAGATGCTCGTGATAAAGCCGAGGTGCATGCAAAGATCGCCGTAGGTGCACTGACCGACGTGGAGCGACCCGTCGGACGCCGTCCTGATAAAATGATTATTCATAAGAAGGAGCCCGACGATCACGAGCGGGAGCGCGGTCAGTATGAGCCAGATATCCTTCTTTTTATCAAAGCCGCCCGTTCTCGCCCGTTTTCTTCCGAGAACAAGGCATAGGACGCCCGCCGCGAGCGCCGCGGCAAGCGATATAAGCTGCGCGGCAAGCGTGAAATCCATAATGAACGCGAAAAGCACAGGCAGCCAGAGGAGCATGACGAGCCCGGCAGTCATGCCGAAGAGCAGCTGCTTTGCGAACCTGTCCTTCGGAAAAACGAGCCTTGAAATAAAAAAGCCCGAAACGGCGAACGCCGAAATGTAAAGAACGGAAAGCGTACCCATTAGAAGCGGGTATAGACCTGCCATGTTTTCCTCCTTAAACAAAAAGCCCCGGCGCGGAAAAAAACTCCGCATGCCGAAGCGAGCTCACATGAAGAACGAGAGCCTTGTCAGCGGCGCGACGCGCAGACGCGTTTCGCCGTAGATCCTGCCGTAGGGGATAAGATAACGGTCCAGCGCGGAGACCGCGGGGCGTTTATCCGGCAGAAGCAGTACCGAATCCTCCGGAACGGAGCAGTCGAGCTCGGCATATTCGGACCATTCGCCGCCGTATGCGCTTTCGTCGATAAGCTCGCCGTCAAGATACGCTTTGCCGTTCCTGACCTGATAAAGCGAGCCGCCCTTTGCCGCTACGCGGTAAAGGGCATAGCCCGAGCCCAGATCCGCGCGGACGATATCGCCCACGGAATAATCCGCGATGAAGCGGGAGACTCTGTCGACGAGCAGGAGCTCGCCCGTATTGAGCTCCGCAACGTTCTCGTCGTTCACTTCAACGGGAACGAGTATCACCTTGAACAGTATGAAAACAAGGAAAAAGCACAAAAGAAGTATGACGGCGATATCCGCAGCCCTTCTTGCCGCGGATTCCGCCCTCGTATATGTGCTTCTGACCGTGTATTCCTCCATCCGTCAGCGGATCCCCCTTGCGTTTTTGAACGGATACATTACGCCGTGCACCCTGCCGATCACGTCATAGAGCGGTATCGCGCCGACGTCTCTCGAGTCCTTCGAGTTGGTGCGGTGATCGCCCATCACGAACACGCAGCCCTCCGGCACGGTATAGACGCCTTTAACGGAGCCCTCGCACCTGACGGGGATATACGTCAAGCCCTTGTCTATCAGCATGGTCTTGCCGTACGCGGATTCGTCGATCTGAACGCCGTCGACGTAAACGGAACTGCTGAACGATACGATATTCGTTTCGGGATCGACGTTCCTTTCGGTCCTTACCTCCACGGTCTGCCCGGCGGTGGCTACGACCCTTTTAACGAACGCGGTATTGCCCATCTCGGGGAAATGGACGATCACAACGTCCCCCGCTTTGGGCTTTGAAAACCAATAGCTCACCTTTTCGACTAAGCACCTTTCGCCGTTCTGCAGCGTGTTCATCATGGAGGGACCGTCCACCTTGACGGGCTCCAAAACGAAAGCGCGCACCGCGAGCAGCACCAGCACGAGTCCAACTATGAAGATAAGAAAATCGATATTCGAAGCCGCCCTGTAGCCGGGCTCCTTTTCATGCAGCGCCTCGCATACCTTGCGGGTGTCCTTATCGTTCCTTGTCACTTTGATCCTCCGAAATCTTTTTTGCGGCCCTCAGGAAATCGCCCCTGTCGAGCATCACGATCCTGCCGCAGCACAAGCATTTTATCTTTATATCGGCGCCCGTCCTCACGATCTCCCATTCGTTCGATCCGCAGGCATGGGGCTTTCGCATTATCACTCGGCGGCCGAGTTCTATACTTTCGTTATCTATCATCAGTCGTTGCCCACCCAGCGCAGGAAGAAGTACAGCCTTGCCCCGAGCTTTGCGTCGTAATGATTGTCGCCGCAGGTCACGAGAGTCATGAACCTGTCGTTCGTGCAGACGCTCGCGTCGAAATCAAGCGTGTTCTTGCCGAGCTGATACTCGAGCCACTCCTGCCTGTCCTGCTCGTTCATGGCGTTGAACGTGTACGGCCAGCAGGTGTTGAAGTACTGCGAGGAATCCTCCGCGCGGCGGAACGCGCCCTCCTCGTACATAGCCCAGACCTCCCAATAGCCGGTCTGCCCGTAGGTGTTTATGCACCACACCCTGTTCTTGTATTCGCCGAGCTTCGAAGCGCTGTCCTGGATATGATGCAGCTCATGGAACATTGTGCCGGACTGCCTTGAATTGTGCCCGGTTATGATGATGTTCCTGTTGGGTCTCGACCAGTAGAAATAGATACTGCCGCGTCCCGTGCTCGCCTTATTGATGTTGTGATCGTTGTAATACCAGTTCTGCCCGTACATGATCGGGTAGGAGATATTGGTCCCCTCGAGCGTGATATAGCCGAGCGCGTCGGGATTGAGACGCCTTGCGTCCGCAAGCTCGTTCATATAGGGATAGGTCTTCGCGTACTGATCCGCGGCGCCCGTGCCCTCCGCCTGAGCGGTGATCACGTCGATATCGTTCACGTCGATCGAGCCGGGCTTCGAGGTATCCGCCACGGCGTCCGCGGCGCGCAGGAACGCGCCCTTAAGCTGCGTCTTCTTTGCGGCATGATCCTTGACGAGCTTGACGTCCGTATCGTCGATAGCTCCGTCGCCGTTGACGTCGCCGATGAGCACGCAGACGGCGTCCTTCGCTTCGCAAGTTACGGGATCCGCCCAGCTGATCTCCCTGCCCGTGGCGACGGGTGCGCCGTCAAGCTCAGTGCCGGGAGTGAGCCCCAGCAGCCAGCCCTCCTCGGAAACGTAGGGGAGGAGCCTCCAGCCGGTCACGTTCACCGCAAGGTGAGAGTCGTCGCCGAAGCCCTCGCAGGTGCCGTCGCCATGCAGCACGACGGCGTGTGTTTTGGAGGCGGAAACGGAGTAAACGCCCGTCGTCTCACCCTCGATGAAATCGGCGTCGGTAAAGAGCCTGCCGTTGCTGTCCACGCCGTAGGTGGCGCCCTCTGCGGCGGTTATGAACGCGATATCGCTCCAATCGAAGCTCTTCGCCTCCCCGCCGGAAACGGGATACGCCTTGACCGTGCCGTCATAATACAGCACGGAGAAATGATCCTCCGCCGCGGCGATATCGATAACGGGCTCCTCATTTACTTCCTCGGAAAGCTCCAGCCCCGCGGCAACGACGTAACATTCCTCATTAAGACCGAGGGTATAGTCGGCGGCGGCGGCTATCTTTGCAATGCCCGTCCATTCCGCGACGGCGCACTGACCGGCGTTATCCTCGCCGAGCGCGGTCACGGAGCCTCCGCTGACAAGCCCGACAATATGCGCGCGTCCCATGGCGATATCGGTCACGCCCGTCCAATCGGCGGTGCCGGTAAAGGGCGCGTTCCCGTCCTCGGTTATCGCGGCGAAGGAAATGCTTCCGTCCCGCATGAGGGCGGCGGTCACGCTGCCGTTTGACGCGAGCTTGTTCACTTTGATCCAGTCGAAGATAAGATTCTGACCGGAGACCGCTTCTCCCATGAACCGTATGCTTCCGTCCGAAGCGACGCCGTAGGTGCCGGTGGGCACGGCGTAAACGTATCCCATCAGGTCGCGCTTTACGGGAGCGGCGGATTCCCTGCTCTTTTCCGTGGGCACGGCGGTGGGCTCGTCCGTGGCGGGGACGTCGGTATCTGCCGCCTCCGTAGGCAGGGGCTCGTCCCCGGGAGCGGGGCCGCAGCTGCATCCGGAGCAGCCCGCTCCGAGCACGAAAGCCGCCGCAAGCGACAAAAGAAGCGCAGATTTCAGTATTATTTTAATGGATTTGTTTTTCATTTTCTCGGTTTCTCCTTGGCGTTATATCAAACCGATTATATCATACCACATTTTTCACAAAAAGAAAACCGCTTTATCGAAAGCGGCCAAAAAAATCTTTGCTTGGGCGCACCCTTCAATGCTTTCCAATGGGTATCTGCGCCCTGACCGCCCTTACCTCGGCGGGATCGATATCGAAGGAGAGTATCTCCTCCCCCTCGCCCGCGCGGGCGATCACCCTTCCCCACGGGTCGACAGCGATCGAATTCGCATAGGAAACGTAGCTTTTCGAAGCGTCCCTCGCAGGGGCGCAGCCGAACGTGAAAACTTGCTCGTCCACCGCTCTCGCCCTGAAAAGTAGCTCCCAATGCAAGGGTCCCGTCGTCATGTTGAACGCGGCGGGCACGGCGAGCATATCGATCCCCTCCATGCCGTGTATGAACGAGGCGAAGCGGACGTCGAAGCAGATCGCGACGCCTATCCTGCCGAACGGCGTGTCGAACGCGGTGCAACCATTCCCCTTTGTGAGCGTTTCCGACTCGAAGAAGCGCTGACCGCCCTTTACGTCTATATCGAATAAATGCGCCTTCCTGTGCTTTGCCGCGAGCTCGCCCCGGGGATCGAAAACGAGCGACGTGTTGTAGATCCTGCCGTTATCGAGCTCCGGCATGCTGCCGCCTATGACGTATGCTCCGGAGGCATAAGCCATATCCGCGAGCGCCTCCGTGACGCACCCGCCGACGGGTTCCGCGTTCTCGACGAACGCCTGCGGTCTGTATTCGCAGCAAAACATCTCGGGAAGCATTATAAGGTCGTTCTTCCCCGCCGAGCTTACGAGCCGCGCGGCGTTTTCAAGGTCCGCCGCCTTGTCGCCCGTCACGCGCATCTGTATGAGCGATATCCTCATGTTTCCTCCTTAAAATACGCGAACGCTCTTCCGTCGCGTTCCCGCCTCAGCGCCCCCGCTGCAAGCGCGCAGCCGAGCATCAAACGCGTTTCGTCCTCCGGTCTTGAAAGCGCCGAGGCGCATTCCTTCACCGTGAAACCGTCCGGCTTTTCAAGAAGCCCGGGCGGCACAAACCTTAACCAATCGTCCTTTGCGGCAAAGACCCATTCCTCCTTCAGTTCACGCGGCACGAGCTCGTATTTCACGACGTTCGGCGCGCGGCGCCGCTTTCTTTCGCCGGTCTTATAACGGTATTCGTCCGCGTCGACTATCGGCACGACGATCATCAGCCCAGGATGCGAAAGGAATCGGCGAATGTGGATAAGCCCCCTGAACGCGTCCTCGACACGCCCCCTTTTTGGCGAAAGACGGGGCTTTTTCAGCTCGCCCGTTTCGGTATCCATATAGATGAGCCGGCGTTCCCCGACGATCGGATGCACGACCGTGACGGGGCGTTTATCGAGGAACGCCTCCAGCTTGCGGTTAAGCGCGAAGAGGCTGCCCGTCTGTATCTCCGTAATGCCGTCCTCGTTCATGATATCCGCAAAAAAGCCCTCGAAGGCGATCTCGTGCTTCGTTTCGTCGGGCTCGTAATAGTATTTCAATGCGGAATGGAGCGATTTTTCGCCCAGCATGCCTATGCCGTCCGGCTTCCTCAAAAGCGCGCGGCTGACGGCGGCGGAGAATTTCAGGCTGTCCATACGAGAATGATACCACAGTTTGCATTCCAAAACAAGAGCGCCGTTTTCATCTTTCACCAAAATACGCGGTAAAGCGTATTATATCCTGAGCGGCAGTCAAAGCCGCTTCCAAAAATCCTTAAAGGAGGCATCTTCTATGTGCAACGGTATGTGCAACTCGAACTTCGGCGATAACTGGTGGTGGATCATTATCCTTTTGATCCTGTTCGGCGGCAATTCCTGCGGCTGTGAGAAAAACAACGGCTGCTGCTGCGGCAACAACAATTGGCTGCTCATCCTCATCATCGCCCTTCTCGGCGGCTGGGGCGGCTGCGGCTGCGAGAACAACAACAACGGCTGCGGCTGCGGCTGCTGACGCTTGAAAGAAAAAGGGGTGCCACATTGAGCGGGGCAACCCCTTTTTCTTTTCGTCCGGTCTCAAAATATATCCTCTTTACCCCTTTATCTGCCTTGATTTTCGTTATATAATGAAGAGGATAATGCGGGAATGGGCGATAAGGCGCTTTTCCGCTTAAACACAAATTCAAAAATCTAAAAAAGGATCGGGTAAAAAAATGGACGAACTCAAAAAAACTCCGCTTTACGAGGCGCATATCGCCCTCGGCGGCAAGATGGTCGATTTCGGCGGCTGGGCGCTCCCCGTTCAGTACAGCTCCATAATCGAGGAGCATAAGGCTGTCCGCAATGCCTGCGGCCTGTTCGACGTTTCTCACATGGGCGAGGTATTCGTCGTCGGCAAATCCGCCTTCGATTATATCCAGAACCTTGTGACCAACGATATCACCACGATGACTCCCGGCCGCTGCCGTTACGCCGTCATGTGCTATGAGGACGGCGGCGCAGTCGACGACGTCCTTATCTACAAATTCGCGGACGACCGCTATATGCTCGTCGTAAACGCCGCGAACACCGCGAAGGATATCGAGTGGATGAAGAAGAACGTCTTCGGCGACGTTCAGATCATCAATGAGAGCCCCCTTTGGGCGCAGCTCGCTCTCCAGGGACCGAAGTTTGAGGAAGTCCTCAACGCCGCCGGCTACTACGGCGAGATCCCCGCGAAGAACTACACCTTTACCGAGAACAATATCGTTGCCGGCGTAAGGTGCCTCGTTTCCCGCACGGGCTACACCGGCGAGGACGGCGTTGAGCTCTACTGCGCCGCGGGCGACGCGATGAGGCTCCATGCCGCTCTTCTTGCCGCGGGCAAGGAATTCGGTCTTCTCCCCTGCGCTCTCGGCGCGAGGGACACCCTCCGTTTCGAGGCGTCCATGCCCCTTTACGGTCACGAGATGAGCGATAAGATCAACCCCGTCGAGTGCGGCGTCGATTTCGCCATCAAGTTCAAGAAGCCCGCCTTCATCGGCCGCGAGGCGCTCATCCAGCCCAAGACCCGTCAGCGCATCGGTCTCAAGGTGCTCAAGGGTCTCGTTCGTGAGCATATGCCCGTGCTCGCCAACGGCAAAGAGGTCGGCTTCACCACCAGCGGCGGTCCCGCTCCCAGCCTCGGCGGCAATTACGCCATGGCTATCGTTCCCGCGGATCTTCCCGAAGACGCCGAGATCACCGTCGACGTCCGCGGCCGTCAGATCCCCTGCCAGCGCGTGGAGCTCCCCTTCTACAAGAGAGCGTGACGCGCGATACCGCGTTCCTTATGAACGCGCCGCTTTTAGTTCAATCCCCTGCGCATCGCAATGACATATGCGAAAAAGCAGCTAATGAAAAAAAATAATCTGGAGGTAACTTAATATGACACCCAATGATCGTAAGTACACCCGTGACCATGAGTGGGTCATGGTAGAAGGCAACGTTGCAAAGATGGGCATCACCGCTCACGCGGCAGAGGCTCTGGGCGATATCGTTTATGTTGAGCTTCCCGCCGTCGGCGATGAGACCGTTATCGGCGAGAGCTACTGCGTAGTCGAGTCCGTCAAGGCCAGCTCCTCCGTCTTCTCCGCCGTCACCGGCACCGTCGTCGAGGTCAACGAAGAGCTCGACGCCGCTCCCGAGAAGCTGAACGAGGACGCTTTCGAGACCTTCATCGCCGCCGTCGAGTTCACCGAGATCAACGAGGACGAGCTCATGGACGCCGAGGAGTACGACAAGTTCTGCGCGGAAGAGGAATAATCAAAAAGCACATCAATGACGCCGGCGGGGTCCTCCCCGTCGGCGCAGCAACATTATAAAGGAGTACAATCATGAGATCATACGTACCCAACACCGAAAAAGAGCGTATGGAGATGCTCGCCGATATCGGCATGAGCTCCATGGACGAGCTCTTTAAGGATATCCCCGCGGATCTTAAGCTCGACCGTCCGCTCGATCTTCCCGAGCCCATGAGCGAAATGGAGCTCCGCGATCTTATCCGCGGCTTCGTCTACATGAACGAGGAAGGCGGCCCGCTCTTCCGCGGCGCAGGCGCTTACCGCCACTACATCCCCTCCGTCATTCCCCAGCTCGTTATGAGGAGCGAGTTCTACACCGCCTATACCCCCTATCAGGCGGAGATGAGCCAGGGCATGCTGCAAAGCCTCTTCGAGTATCAGACGGTCATCTGCCGCCTCACCGGGCTCGACGCAGCCAACGCCTCCGTTTACGACGGCGCGACCGCCGCAGCGGAAGCCATGCTGATGCTCAGGGACAACAAGCGCAAGAAGAAGATCCTCTATTCCGCCGCGCTCAATCCCGACGTGATCACCGTTATGCACACCTACGGGCACTGCGCCGGGCTGGAGCTCGTAGAGATCCCCGTTACCGATAAGGGCGTTTCCGATATCGAGGCGATCCGCTCGAATATGGAGGGCGCTGCCGGCTACATCGGCGCGAACCCCAACTATTACGGCAATCTCGAGCCGATGGATGAGATCGCGGAAGCGGTCCACGCCGCCAACGGTCTCCTCATTGCATACGTCAACCCCATTACGCTCGGCGTTATAAAGCGTCCCGCCGATTACGGCGCGGATATCGCGATCGGCGACGGGCAGCCTCTCGGCATACCCCTCTCCTTCGGCGGTCCGTACGTCGGCTTCATGGCGGCAACCAAGAAGCTCATGCGTAACCTTCCCGGGCGCATTGCGGGCGAGACCCGCGACGCAGAGGGCAACCGCGTGTTCGTGCTCACCCTCCAGGCGCGCGAGCAGCACATCAGGCGCGAGATGGCGTCCAGCAATATCTGCTCCAACCAGATGCTCTGCGCGATCATGGCGTCCATGTACTGCTGCGTGATGGGTCCGAACGGCATGCGCGAAGTTGCCGAGCAGAACATCGCCAAGGCGCATCTCCTGGCAGATAAGCTCACCAGAATCGAGGGCGTAAAGCTCCGCTGGCCCGAGACCCCGTTCTTCAACGAGTTCGTTATCGACGTCGATAACGCCGCGGAGATCAGCAAGGCGCTGGAGAATTACTCCATCACCGGCGGTCTCGTGCTCAAGGACGGCGGCATGCTCTGGTGCGCGACCGAGACGAACAGCGTCGACGAGTTCGACTTTGTCTGCGATATCATCCAGGATACAATTGATTCCATGGGAGGTGACGAGTGATGCGTTCCGAATACAAACTGATTTTTGAGCGTTCCCACGAAGGACGCAGGGCTTACGATCTGCCCAAGTGCGACGCGCCCGACGCGACCGACAGGATCCCCGAGAGCATGCGCGCGGCGGAGCCCTTGAGGCTTCCCGAGCTCGGCGAAGTGGACCTCGTCCGTCATTTCACCAACCTTTCCCGCCGCAATTTCGGCGTTGACAACGGCTTCTACCCCCTCGGCTCCTGCACGATGAAGTACAATCCCAAGATCAATGAGGAGCTTGCTCCCATGTTCGAGGACGTTCATCCCCTGCTCGCGCCCGAGATGGCTCAGGGCTGTCTTGCGCTGATGGCGGATATGGAGCATATGCTCTGCGAGATCTGCGGCATGGACGCGTTCACCCTCCAGCCCGCGGCAGGCGCGCACGGCGAGCTTACCGGTCTTATGCACATAAGGGCGTATCACGAGCATCGCGGCGATCTTGAGCGCAAGGTCATCATCGTTCCCGACGCGGCTCACGGCACCAACCCCGCCTCCGCAGCTATGGCGGGCTTCAAGGTCAAGGAGATCAAATCCGCTCCCGACGGCGGCGTCGACCTCGACGCGCTCCGTGCGGCGGTCGGTCCCGACACCGCGGGCCTCATGCTCACCAACCCCTCCACCCTCGGCCTTTTCGAGAGGAATATCAAGGAGATCGCCAAGATCGTCCACGAGGCGGGCGGCCTCCTCTATTACGACGGGGCGAACCTCAACGCCATTATGGGCATCGTCCGTCCCGGCGACATGGGCTTTGACGTCATGCATATCAACCTCCACAAGACGTTCTCCACGCCCCATGGCGGCGGCGGTCCCGGCTCCGGTCCCGTCGGCGTAAAGAGCCACCTCATCCCCTTCATGCCCGTGCCCCGCATCGAGCAGAAGGACGGTCTCCTCACGCTCAATTACGACAAGCCCGATTCCATCGGCAAGATCAAGAGCTTCTACGGCAACTTCGGCGTTATCGCCAAGGCCTACTGCTATATCCGCTCCCTCGGCGCCGCCGGTCTCAAGGAAGCGAGCGAGAACGCGGTGCTCAACGCGAATTACATCATGAACAAGCTCCGCGGCGTCTACGAGATCCCGCACGACCGCACCTGCATGCACGAGTGCGTCGTCACCCCCGGAGAGCTGATGAATTACGGCGTAAACACCTCCGATATCGCGAAGGCACTGATCGACCGCGGGTATCATCCCCCGACGATCTACTTCCCGCTGATCGTGCACGAGGCGATGATGATAGAGCCCACCGAGTCCGAGTCCCGCGAGACCCTCGACGAGTTCATCGAGGCGATGAAGGATATCGCCGAACAGGTCAAGGTCGACGCCGCCGCGATCCACGCCGCGCCCGTGACCACGCCCGTCGGCCGTCCCGACGAAGTCACCGCCGCAAGGAAGCCCATCGTCAAGTACGAGCCCGAAACCGTGTGACAGCATAATTGAAATGAAGAAAAAACCGATGCTTCCGCATCGGTTTTTTCAACGTCAATTATTCATTATTCATCATTCATTGAAAAAACCCGCCCTGCACAGCAGGGCGGTTTTTTTATGATCTTGATCAGTTGTTGGTATCGGTGAGCTCCTTGATGCCGTCGATCCTGAGATCGAAGTAGGGAGCGCTGCGGTACTCGGACTCATGGAAGTAACCGTCGGTGATGACGTTGATCTTCTCGCCCTCGTACTGAACGGCGGAGTAATCGGCGTTCATGGTGGAGAAATCGAACTCATAGGAATCCTTCTTCTCGCCGCCTACGGTGAAGGTGTTGATATCGAACACGTGGAGAGTGCCGGCCTTGATGGCGGCGATGACCTCTGCGACCTTCTCGGCAGTGCCGGGAGCGCAGGAAGCGCCGAGCTCGGAGATCATGTTGGCGTCTGCCTCATAGCCCGCGGTGTAGTCGTGCTGGAGCTTATTGCCCTCGATGAAGTCCTTGAGGACCATCTTGTAGAGGACTGCCCAGTTGTTCTGCGCGGAGGTGAGGGCGGCGGTGGGGGCTACGCTGAGCATATCCACGTTGTAGCCGACGGAATAAGCGACGGTGCCTTCCTTAAGGGCGGCCTCGACAGCGGAGGGAGCGCCGGTGGAGTCGGCATGCTGACCGATGATGACGCAGCCGCGCGCCATAAGGGCCTTAGCGGTCTCGTTCTCCTTATTGAGATCGAACCAGGAGGAGGTGTACATAACGTCCATATGAGCCTCGGGAACGATGGACTTGATGCCGAGGAAGAACGCGGTGTAGCCGGAAACGACCTCCGCATAGGGGTAAGCGCCGACGTAGCCGATGTAGGGATCGGTAACGGTGCCGGCGTCCATGAGCTCCTTGAGCTTCATACCGGCGACGACGCCGGAGACGTAACGGGACTCATAGGTGTGGGGGAAGATGTTGATGACGTTGCCGAGCTTACATACGTTGGCGGTATCGCCGGTAGCCGGAACGAAGACGACCTCGGGGAACTCCTCAGCGGCCTGTACCATATAGGACTGATGACCGTAGCTGTTGGAGAAGATGATGTTGCAGCCGGCGTCGACGAGCTGAGCCGCAGTATCATAGCAGGTAGCGTTTTCGGGAATGACGTACTTCCAGGTCACCTGATCCTCATTGATGCCAAGCTCCGCCATGGCGGCCTTGAAGCCCTCGATATGAGCATAGGTATAACCCTCGTTCTCATCGCCGACGAGTATGACGCCGATCTTGAGAGCGGAGACTTCGTGGGGCACGTTGTTGAAAGGCCTTTCCTCTTTGGCGTCATTGCCGGAGGGCTTGCCGGAGCAGGCGGCGAGCGCGAGGACCATCACAGCGCACAGAACGATCGCAAGAAACTTTTTCATGTTTTCCTCCAAAAAAATTTTTGGTATTACCTTTGTGCCTTTTTCAACTGTTTCCGACACAAAATCCACCAATACTATTGTAGCAAAAACAGACCTTTTGTCAATAGATTTTTATCACACCTTGCGCCGTGCGGATAATATATTGTGTCACTTTCGGCACATTGCTTTTACTGCCGCGATTTTTATGGTAATATATATGGGTAAATATGTGCCTTCCCGCATTACGGCAGGCAGAAAGGATGTTTATTTATGAAGAAGCTCATCGCCGTCGCTCTCGCCATGCTGCTTGCCGCGGCATTCGTTCCCGGCGCGATCGCCGCTCCCCATACGGAGGAGGTCTCCGTTACTTATACCGGCGCCTCCACCGACGCGACGAACATCAGCGTGGGCGGGTATTTCTACTGGACGCTCAGCATCTCCGCCGCTTCCAGCCTTTACAGCGGTCAGTGGCTGGTCGATTACCCCGAGGCGTACGTCACGCCGGTCAACTATTCCGCGACCTGGTCCGGCAGTCTTGCGAGCATAATCAGCGCCGCAGGTTCAAACGCGATCTCCGATACCCCCTCCGTGACCTGCAATCTTACCTATGAGGGTATGACGGGCGGCAATCCCCAGGGCGTTGCCGGCAATATGTATAACAACATCGGCATGGGTCTGCTCTCGTTCACCCATTGGGGCATCCAGGACGGCGCTCCCTTCATCCGCATAAGGTACCGTCTCGATCAGCTGCCCCCCCGCAACGTGACCGAGTTCGATGAGACCGGACATTATCTGCCCTTCCCCGTCATCGTCGTAAGCAGCTATTACTACATTGAGGGCAGCACCATCGCCCCCGGCAACGAATACTGCCGCGAGCATGAGCATATCAACGTCGTAAACGGCAAGGTCTACGTCAACACCGACGATCCCACCGATATCTACACCGTCAACTTCTACGGCTTCAACAATGAGCTCATCTCCTCCCAGCATGTGACTGCCGGTGAAGCCGCCGTCGCGCCCGACGTGGACGCGCTCGTTACCGACAGCGTCGGCCCGCACCGCTTCTTCGGCTGGGACGCCGATTACAGCTCGATCACTTCCGATCTTGACGTGCACGCCGAATACGTGCTCGTTGGCGACGTCAACCTGAGCGGCGACGTTGCGGCGGACGACGCGCTGCTTGCGCTCCGTTATTCCATGCAGATCGATACGCTTTCCGCCAAGAACGTCTTCGCCGGAGATATCGACCAGAACGGTCAGCTCCAGGCGGACGACGCGCTTATCATACTGCGTTATACCATGGGCATCGTTACCGGTCTCGTATAAATCCGTATCGTTTCTTCGGTCCCCCGCATCGGGCTCGCCCCGCGGGGGCTTTTTTTATGCAAAAAAACCGTGCCTGCCGTGCGTTTTCGAGCCGTTTTTTGTAGACAAACCGTTTTATTTGCGATATAATTTTATCTGTTGATTTATGCGCCCTCGTATTATCGGGGGCATTCGATATAACGAAGGAGGGCTTTGGTTCTGATGCAGAGAAACGAAGTTGTAACGGATCGTCCCGTATCCGGCGCGCCCGCCGTAAGGATGGAGCATATTACGAAGGTTTTCGGCTCCGTCATTGCGAACGACGACGTAACGCTGGATATCTTCCGGGGCGAGATACTTTCCCTGCTGGGGGAGAACGGCAGCGGAAAGACCACTCTTATGAATATGCTTTCGGGCATCTACTTTCCCGACGCGGGCACTGTCTCGGTCGACGGCAGACCCGTTTCGATCAAGTCGCCGAAGGACGCCTTCGATCTGCATATAGGCATGATCCACCAGCACTTCAAGCTGGTCGATATACTGACCGCGGCGGAGAATATCGTGCTCGGTCTCAATGAGAGCTATATGCTCAATCTGAAGCGCGTGCATGCCGAGGTGACCAATATCTGCAGTAAATACGGATTCGACCTCGATCCCGACAAGAAGGTCTACGATATGTCCGTATCCGAAAAGCAGACGCTTGAGATCATCAAGGTGCTGTACCGCGGCGCGGACATACTGATACTGGACGAGCCCACCGCCGTGCTCACCCCGCAGGAGACGGAAAAGCTTTTCGGCGTCATGCGAAACATGAAGGCGGACGGCAAAGCCATCGTAATTATCACGCACAAGCTGCATGAGGTCATGTCCATATCCGACCGCGTGGCGGTGCTCCGCAAGGGCCGCTACGTGGGCGATATCGCCACCTCCCAAACCGATCCGCAGCAGCTGACCGACATGATGGTCGGGCACGCGGTAAAGCTGAATATTGAAAGACCGGAGCCGAAGGATCTTCGCGAATGCCTGAAGGTGGAAAACCTTTCCGTCGTGGATATCGACGGCATAAGGAAGCTCGACAAGGTATCGTTCACCGCGTACGGCGGCGAGATACTCGGCGTCGCCGGCGTCGCCGGCAGCGGTCAGAAGGAGCTTCTGGAGGTCATCGCGGGACTTCAGCCCGCACAGAGGGGCAGCCGCGTGATCTACACCGACCGGAACGGCAAGGTCTCCTCCCTCATCGGTAAGAGCCCGCTTGAGATAAAGAAGCTCGGCGTGCATCTTGCCTTCGTGCCGGAGGACAGGCTCGGCATGGGTCTCGTAGGCAACCTCGATATAGCGGACAATATGCTTATCCGCACCTATACCGAGGGCAGCGGAATGTTCGTTAACATGAAGCGCCCGCGCAAGCTCGCGCAGGATATCGTTAAGGAGTTCGAGGTAGTCACCCCCGGCATCACCACCCCCGTAAGGAAGCTCTCCGGCGGCAACGTGCAGAAGGTGCTCGTCGGGCGAGAGATATCGGGCGACCCCTCCCTGATGATGAGCGCATACGCCGTTCGCGGACTCGACATCAACACTTCGTACACCATATACCGCCTTATGAACGAGCAGAAGGCGCGCGGCACGGCGGTCATATACGTGGGCGAGGATCTCGACGTGCTGCTCGAGCTGTGCGACAGGATCATGGTGCTCTGCGGCGGCAGGCTGAGCGGCATTGTCGACGGGCGCACCGCCACAAAGGAGCAGGTCGGTCTTATGATGACGCATCTTAACGAAGCGGGAACGGAGGACGCCGAATGATACATATTTCAAAGAGAGTCGATTTCATCCGCGGCAAGGCGGCGTGGCTCAACCCGTTCATCGGCTGGGCGATCAGGATACTCGCCGTGCTTCTGTCGCTCGTCGTCAGCGGCATACTGATCTATTCGATAACGAAGCTCAACCCCATACAGGTCTACATTGTTATGGGCAAGGGCGTATTCGGAACGAGCCGCCGCATCTGGGCGTGGCTCAGGGACCTTGCGCTGCTCCTGTGCATATCGGTCGGTCTTGCCCCGGCGTTCAAGATGCGGTTCTGGAACATCGGCGCGGAGGGGCAGGTGCTCGTCGGCGGCATAGCGACCGCCGCCTGCATGATCTACCTCGGCAACTCAGGCATCCCCACCCCGGTATTCCTTATTATAATGGCTGCGGCGAGCATGCTCGCCGGTATGATCTGGGGTGTTATCCCCGCCCTTTTCAAGGCGAAGTGGAACACCAACGAAACGCTGTTCACGCTGATGATGAACTACATAGCGATACAGCTCACATCGTTCTTCATCCCCCGCTGGGAGCATCCGAAGGGCTCCAACACCGTCGGCATAATCAACGCCGGCACCAAGGCGGGCTGGATACCCGCCCTCCTCGGCAGGCAGTACCTTATCAACATACTGATCGTCGCCGCGGTCGTAATACTCATGTACTTCTATCTTAAAAAGAGCAAGCACGGGTATGAGATCGCCGTCGTCGGTCAGAGCGAAAATACCGCAAGATACGCGGCGATGAACGTGAAGAAGGTCATTATAAGGTCCATGGCGCTCTCCGGCGCGATCTGCGGTCTCGGCGGCTTCCTCGCCGTATCGGGCGCGGACCACACGATCTCCACCGCCACAGCGGGCGGCAGGGGCTTCGTCGCGATAATCGTCGCCTGGCTCGCCAAATTCAACACGCTCACTATGGTGCTCATCTCCGCGATGCTGATATTCCTCGAAAAGGGCGCCATTGCCATCGCGTCCGAATTCAGCCTCTCGAACGACGTATCGAAGATAATCACCGGTATTATACTCTTCTTCATACTCGGCAGCGAATTCTTTATCAATTATGAGATCAAGATCTCGAGCGGCGCCGTCAACCGCGAAGCCGTGAAGAAGAATTCCGCCGGCATGGTGCGCGGCAATTATTGGCAGGCGGTGCTCCTCTCCCTGCTCGGAAACCTCCTTTCCGGCACGGCGATCGGGCTCTTCGTGTTCAACCCCGTCCGCGTCGGTCTCGCGGGGGCGAGCCGCGCCGTCTATAACGGCGAAAAATTCAGACCGGGCGACGTATTCAGCCGCTTCAAAAAGGGCAGGTATCTGCACACCGTTGGCGCGATGGCGCTCGTAACGCTGTTCATAACCCTCGGTCTGGGCTGCCTTATCGTTCCCGGCGTGATCGTTGCGATCGGTCTTTCGAGAGTACCCTATCTCCTCGCCGCGGAAAAGGACGGTGAAAAGACGGCGCCGATGGATATCCTCCGCCGTTCCTGGAGCATGATGAAGGGACACAAGACCGATCATTTCGTGTTCCGACTCACGTTCATAGGCTGGGCGATACTCAATTTCCTCACTTTCGGGATACTGGGCCTGTTCTGGGTGAACCCGTATTTCAACACCGCGCTCGCGGGATATCACGAAGAGCTCGTCAAAGTTGAGTCTCAGGACAAAAAGGAGGTGTGCTGATATGACAGTGCTTGCACAGATCATTTCACTCATAACCACCGCGATCTCGTTCGGCACGGTCATCATGTACGGCAGCCTCGGCGAGATACTGACGGAGAAATCCGGTCATCTGAACCTCGGCGTTCCCGGCATCATGTACATGGGCGGCATCGGCGGCCTTATCGGAGCGTTCATCTATGAAACGCACACCGCATCGCCCGTTCCGTTCGTAGGGCTCGTTATCGCTCTTGTGAGCACGCTCCTGTGCTCGCTCCTGGGCGGTCTCATTTACAGCTTCCTCACCGTTTCGCTCCGCGCGAATCAGAACGTCACCGGTCTTACGCTGACCATATTCGGAAGCGGACTTGCGAACTTCTTCGGCGGCAGCCTCTCGAAGCTCGCCGGCGGCGTCGGTCAGATCTCCGTCGCCTCCACCTCCTCCGCCTTCCGCTGGACGCAGCATATCTCCGACCGTCTCGTCGCGCTGCTCTCTGCGAAAGCGGCTGAGGGCGGCTTTATGAAGTTCCTCGCCGGGCTCCTTGACAGCATCGACAGGATATTCCTCAATTACGGCTTCATGGTGTGGCTCGCCATCGCCATAGCCATACTTTTGAGCATATTCCTCAACAGGACGAGCCGCGGTCTTAACCTGCGCGCGGTCGGCGAGAACCCCGCGACGGCGGACGCCGCGGGCATCAACGTAAAGCGTTATAAGTATCTTTCCACCTGCATCGGCGCGATGATCTCCGGTCTCGGCGGACTCTACTACGTAATGGATTACATAAAGGGCACGTGGGCGAACGACGGCAATATAGAGGCCGTCGGCTGGCTCGCCGTGGCGCTCGTTATATTCGCCACGTGGAAGCCCCTTCGCTCGATCTGGGGCGCTTACCTGTTCGGCGCGCTGTACTGGCTCTACAATTTCATCCCCGGTCTTACCCGCAGCTCGCAGGAGATCTTCAAGATGCTCCCCTATATCGTTACGATCATCGTGCTCATAAGCGTTTCGCTCCGCCATAAGCGCGAGGATCAGCCTCCGACTTCGCTCGGGTTATCGTATTTCAGAGAAGACAGATAGCTTTGGCATTCGGCTTCAGCCGGCAGTTTGTACTGCCGGTTTTTTATTGCCGCCCATTATTATGCTTGACTTGAGCCCCCTATGATGCTACTATGTAATTTAGAAGCATATCCGCCCCGCTTCGAAGAAACAATATTACGGCGCGGCGGTTTTATGATCTCCGGCAGCCACACTTCACGGATCATGCTTTGCCGCAAAACGGCGGCAATTATGCAGATATTAAGCCTCAAAAAAACATGAAAGGATGCCTTTGGGCGGCAAAGGCAAAGGAACAAAAACATGAATAAGCGTTTGTTCAGGGTGTTCGCCTCGGCGCTCGCCGTGCTGCTCGTAATGACGGCGTCCGTGCGTCTTCCGATGCTTGATTCGCACGCGGAAGCAGACGCCGACTCCGATCCCGACCGGAGCGCCGCTGCTCGGAGACGCCAACGGCGACGGTTCAGTTGGAGCTGACGACGCGCTCCTGATCCTCAGGTACTCGCTCGACATAATCGGGAGCGACGGGCTCGTGCTTGAAAACTGCGATATGAATTCGGACGGCGAGATCGACGCCTCTGACGCGCTGCTTCTTTTAAGACTTGTGATGCAGATCGGATAACGATCCAAAATTTGTACCCGGGACGGTTTGACCTCCCGGGTGCTTTTTTAATGACTTTACACGTTCTTTACAAAAGCCTTACAGAGCCTTTATTGAATACTGAGGGAAAGCGGGATAAAATATACTTGTAATCTGGCAGAGTCTTCTGCAACGGAAGGAGCAAATGGCAATGTTACCGCTTATTCTTTCAACAGGTTTTTTCACCGATTGGGCGCAGACATGGGCGCACAACATCGGCGGGATAGTCCTTGTCGTGATCGGAATGATACTCATCGTCGTGGAGATGATCGTCCCCGGCTTCGGCGCGGCGGGCGTTTCCGGCGGCATTGCGCTTATCGCAGGATTGGTCATCGGCTCGAACAGCCTTACGGGCGCGATGTTCTCGCTGCTCATAATAGTTGTCCTGCTTGCGATAATCGCAACTCTCATATTCAAATCCGCGCTCAAGGGCAAGCTCAGCCGCTCGCCCGTGGTATTGAACACCGCGATAGAGGCGGGCTCCACCGAGCGTTCTTCCGAGGAGATGCACCGTCTTATAGGAAAGACCGGCAAAACCGTCACCGCGCTCCGCCCCAGCGGGATCGCGCTTATCGACGGCAAACGGGTGGACGTTTCATCCGAGGCGGAGTTCATCGATAAGGATCGCGAGATCGAGGTCGTCAGCATCGACGGCATGAAGGTGCTCGTCAAACTCAGATGAAGCGCTGCGAAAAATGCCGAACGCTCTATTCCGAAGAAGCCGCCGCGTGCCCCAAATGCGGCGTAAAGGAGTATGAGGAGGCTCCCGCGGGGGAAAAGCCCGATAAGGGCAGCGTCGCCCGCGACTGGATCTGGCTCGCAGTGGGGATCCCTCTCTTCATCGGGCTGATCTATCTCCTCGTTTACGTTATCAAATTATTAGGCTGAAAGCCGAAAGGAGTTTCTTATGTTCACAACTGCTTGCCTCGCCATGCTTGCCGGGGAGCTCACTCCGCTGATCATTGCGGCAATAGCGATCGCGGTCGTCTGCTTCATCATCCTGTTCTTCTCGTTCATACCGCTCGGGCTGTGGATATCCGCCGCGGCATCCGGCGTAAGGGTCGGACTCTTCACCCTCATCGGTATGAAGATCAGGAAGGTCCGCCCCGCAAGGATCATCAACCCCCTCATAAAGGCAACTAAGGCGGGTCTTTCGCTCTCCATAAACAAGATGGAAGCGCACTACCTTGCCGGCGGTAATGTTGACCGTGTTGCGAACGCGCTGATCGCGGCGCAGAGGGCGGGCATCCCCCTCGATTTCGAGAAGGCCTGCGCTATCGACCTTGCAGGACGCGACGTTCTGACCGCCGTGCAGATGAGCGTTAACCCCCGCGTTATCGAGACTCCCGTCATCGCGGCTATCGCAAAGGACGGTATCGAGCTCAGGGCAAAGGCGAAGGTCACCGTTCGCGCCAACATCGACCGACTCGTCGGCGGTGCCGGTGAGGAGACCATCATCGCCCGTGTCGGCGAGGGTATCGTTACCACGATCGGTTCGTCCGTATCCCATAAGGACGTTCTCGAGAACCCCGATCTTATCTCCCAGACCGTTCTCGGCAAAGGTCTTGACGCGGGCACCGCGTTTGAGATCCTCTCCATCGATATCGCGGACGTTGACGTCGGCGTGAACGTAGGCGCTAAGCTCCAGACCGACCAGGCGGAGGCCGACAAGCGCATCGCTCAGGCGAAGGCCGAGGAGCGCCGCGCAATGGCTATCGCGCAGGAGCAGGAGAACAAGGCGGAGGTCCAGGGCATGCGCGCCCGTGTTATCGAGGCGGAAGCAGAGGTTCCCAAGGCAATGGCGGAGGCGTTCCGCAACGGCAACCTCGGCATAATGGACTATTATCGCATGAAGAACATGATGGCGGATACCGATATGCGTGAAGCCATCGGCAAGACCACCACCACGGAGAACAACTGACAAGCAAAGGAGTGATGGAATATGCCGTTCCTCATATTCCTCTTCATAGCGGGAGCGATCGTATTCTCTGTCGCCGCCAAGAAAAAGGCCCAAACGGCTGCGAAAGAGCAGCAGGCGCGTGTAAACAGCCAGGTCTCCGAAGCCTCGGGCGAAGGGGCGGACAACCGCCCCGACCCCGTTAAGGAGGCCCAAGCGAGGGCGCGCCAGGAGGAGCTCAAGCGCCGCCTGGAGGAGAATGCCCGCCGCAGGGAGGCCGAGCGCGCCGCGGCGCAGACCTACGCCGCGCAAACGGTTCAAAAGCCCGCCGCACAGCAGAACGAGCGCCGCCCGCTTGAAAAGCGCGCCATGGAGTCCGCGTTAAATAAGGAAAGGCCCATCGCCTCGCATTCCGTTGACGACTGCGGCGGCGGGAGCATCCACGACGGCTTTCATGAAGGCGTATCGCAGATCCGCAACAAGCCCCCGGCATTCGCCGGCACCCTCGGTCACCGCCTTGCGGACGAGGACGAGCGCCTTGAAAAAGAGGCTTCCTCCGCCGAGAACGCAAAGAAGGTGCTCAACAGGATCTCCAAGCTCCCCCCGCTCGCGCAGGGCATGATCTATTCAGAGATACTCGGCAAGCCCAAGTCCGAGATCGCATAACAATGACCGAGAGCCGCCGGAACACCCTCCGGCGGCTCGATTAAAAAGCCTTCGGGCAGAAAGGAGCCGCAATGAAGCTGCTCTTCAAACAGCGTTTCTTCTCATGGTTCGACAGCTACGATATCTATGACGAGGACGGAAACACCGTCTACACCGTTAAGGGGCAGCTCTCGTGGGGGCATCTCCTCAACGTTTACGACGCCGCGGGCGAGTATCTCGGCAGAGTGAAGGAAAAGGTGCTGGTGCTCCTGCCGGAATTCGAGATATTCATGGGCGACGTGAGCATCGGCTCGATCAAGCGCAAATTCCTGCCCGTGTTCCGCCCCGCATACAGTATCGATTTCAACGGCTGGAAGGCGGAGGGCAATTTCATGGAGTGGGATTACAAGATCACGGACGACGAAGGCGCCTGCGTTGCGACCGTCTCGAAGGAGCTCTTCCGGTGGACGGACACTTACACGATAGATATCTTAAACCTCGCGGACGCGCTCTGCGTGCTCATGTTCGTGCTCGCGATCGACGCGGAAAAGTGCTCGTGATAAAACGATGACAAAAAATGGCTCGCCTTGGGATGCCTGCGCATAGGGCGGGTCGTTTTTTGCATCTTCCCAAAACCGGTCGTCTGTGGTATCATAAGAAAAAACTTTAGGGGTCTGACATGAGATTCAAGGTCGCGCTTCTGCAGCTCATGCCCGGGCAGGGGCTGGCGGAGCAGTATTCGATAGGCGAGCGCGCCTGCCGCGAGGCGGCTCGCATGGGCGCGGATCTCGCGCTTTTTCCGGAGATGTGGTCGACGGGATACGAGTTCCCTCAGGAGCAGGAGGCGCTCGAGGCGGCGTCGATCGGCAGGGACAGCTTCTTTATGAAGGGCTTCAGCAGCCTTGCGCGGGAGCTGTCTATGGCGATAGGCGTGACGTATCTTGAGAGCTACGGCGCGTTTTCGAGGAATTCGCTCGCGGTCTATGATATGCACGGCGAACGCGTGCTCGATTACGCGAAGGTGCACACCTGCGATTTCGGCGAAGAGCGCGTGCTCACGCCCGGAAGCGATTTCTTCGTCAAGCCGCTTGAAACGAAGGAGGGCGCGGTGAATATCGGGGCGATGATCTGCTATGACCGGGAGTTCCCCGAGAGCGCCCGCGTGCTGATGCTCAAGGGCGCGGAGATCATTCTTTGCCCGAACGCGTGCCCGATGGAGATAAACCGCCTCTCCCAGCTTCGCGGAAGAGCGTATGAGAATATGCTCGGCATTGCCACCTGCAATTACCCCAAGGGCAAGCCCGACTGCAACGGTCACTCCTCCGCCTTCGACGGAGCGGCGTATCTGCCGGAGCTGCCGGAGCTGCCCGAATCCCGTGATACCTGCATTTTGGAGGCGGGCGAGGAAGAAGGGATCTATATCGCCGATTTCGATATGGATATGCTGCGCGAATACCGCAAAACCGAGGTGCACGGCAACGCATACCGCCGTCCCGAAAAATACGGGCTCCTTATCTTAGAAAGGGTTGAAGAGCCGTTCATCCGCAAGGACAGAAGAAGATAAGTATTTTGCGTTATAAAAGCTCCCCCGGCTGCGCCGGAGGAGCTTTGCTTGTTTAACGGGATCACATAGTGCCGAAGATACGGTCGCCCGCATCGCCGAGACCGGGAACGATATAGCCGTGCTCGTTAAGATGATCGTCTATCGCTGCGGTGAATATCTTCACGTCGGGATGCATCTCCTGGACGGCGCGGATGCCCTCCGGAACGGCGACCAGGCACATGAGGCGAACGGACTTGCAGCCCGCTTCCTTGACCTTCCTGATGCCCTCGCAGGCGGAGCCGCCGGTGGCAAGCATGGGATCGACAACGATGACGTCCCTGTCCTCAACGTCGGCGGGGAGCTTGCAGTAATAGGTGACGGGCTTAAGCGTTTCCGGATCGCGGAAGAGACCGATATGCCCCATCTTGGCGGTGGGGATAAGGCTCATGATGCCGTCCGTCATGCCAAGACCCGCGCGGAGAATGGGCACAACGCCCACCTTGCAGCTGATAAGCATATGCGCCGTGGTTGGCGCAATGGGGGTCTCGATCCTGACTTCGTCAAGGGGAAGATCACGCGTGACCTCATAAGCCATAAGCGTTGAAAGCTCGGCAAGCAGGGTGCGGAAATCCTTCGTGCCGGTATTTTTGTCCCTCAAGAGGGCAAGCTTGTGCTGCACGAGGGGATGGTCGATCACCGTTACGTTTTTGAATTCGCTCATGATTTGCCTCCGTTGATTTATATGATGTATTTATCTTGCTTTGTCATAGAAGGAGATCTTCGCGATCCTTCCCTCATGTCTGCCGCCGTCGAACGGCTCGGCAAGCCATGTTTTTACGATCGCCTTCGCCGTTTCGACGCCGATGATCCTGCCGCCCATAGCGAGCACGTTCGAGTCGTTATGATGCCTTGTGAGCGATGCGGAAAGCACGTCCGAGCAGAGCGCGCAGCGAATGCCCCTGACCTTGTTGCAGCAGATCGAAACGCCTATGCCCGTGCCGCAGATCGCGACGCCGCGCTCGAATTCGCCGCGGGCGACCGCCTCCGCCATGGGAAATGCAAAGTCGGGATAATCGACGCTCGCCTCGGAATAACAGCCGAAGTCGGTGACCTCATGCCCGAGCGCCTCCATAAATGGGATGACCTTCATCTTGAGTTCATATCCGCCGTGATCGGAGCATATCGCTATCTTCATATCGGAAAAGCACCTTTCGATTTATTCATCGAGCACGGTGAAGCCCGCCGCCCTCAAAAGCCTGTTCATGTAGGCAAGCCCCTGATCAGCTTCCTCCACGCCCTCGGCAAATATGACGTCGACCCTTCCGGACCATCGCCTCAGCGCGGCGAAAAGCTCCCTGCAAAGGGAACCGGGCTCCTCCCTGTCCCCTATTATATCACAGTTCATCCCATGATAACAAGAGCGAGTTTGCTCCGTTCCCAACACGACGCAGTTTTTGCCCATCGCTTCCTCGATCTCGTATTCGCGGCAGATTATCGAGGCGATCTTCCTCGGATTGCCGACGGCGACGATGACCTCGGCGTCCGGTGCGTAATGCCTGTGCTTCATGCCGGGGGACGCGGCGACCTCGCCCTCCTTAAGGGGCCTGAGCACCGCGGGCGATACCTCGACGGGCCCGATGACCTGCTCCAGCATCTCTCTCGTGATGCCGCCCGGTCTTAATATGGTGGGTCTGCCGACGAGCGTCAGCACCGTCGATTCGACGCCGACTTCGCATGCGCCGCCGTCAAGCACGACGTCGATCCTGCCGTCCATATCCTGGAGCACGTGTTCCGCGGTCGTCGGGCTGGGTCTGCCGGACAGATTTGCGGAGGGCGCCGCGATCGGCACGCCCGCCGCGCGTATCAGCGCAAGCGCCGTCTTATGCTCTGGCATCCTGACGGCTACGGTGTCGAGCCCTGCGGTGACCTCGTCGGGAACTATATCGCTCTTTACGAATATCAGCGTGAGCGGTCCCGGCCAGAAGGCGTCCATGAGTCTTTTCGCGCAGTCCGGCACGTGCCGCCAAAGATCCTTTACGTCCGATTTTTTGGCGACGTGAAGTATAAGGGGATTGTCCTGCGGTCTCCCCTTCGCTTCGAATATCCTTTCGACAGCCTCGCCGTCGAGCCCGTTTGCGCCGAGTCCGTAGACCGTTTCCGTCGGGAACGCGACGAGCCCGCCCGCGCGGATCACCCGCCCGGCGTACTGCGTGCCGTTTTCCTTTTGCGTTTTTGCGTTGAATACTTCGGTGTTCATTTTTCTTCTTCAGCTGTGTGCATACTTATCAATGCAAACGATCCCCCGCGCGCTGCCGTCACTCCTCTTCCCCTTTCAGGAGCTTCATCCTCTCGTCGAGGATGAGCGCGTCGATCATCTCGTCCATATCGCCGTCGACGAACGCCTCCAGCTTGTAGAGCGTCAGCCCGATGCGGTGATCCGTGACGCGGCTCTGGGGGAAATTGTACGTCCTTATCTTCGCGGAGCGGTCGCCGGAACCGACCATCGCTCGGCGCGCCTCCGCCTCGGCGTCGTGCGCGCGGGTGGAATAGAGCTCGTAAAGGCGGCTCTTCAAAACGCGCATCGCCTTTTCGCGGTTCTGGATCTGGCTCCTTTCATCCTGGCTCTGCACCACTATGCCCGTGGGGATATGCGTGATCCTTATCGCGGACGAGGTCTTGTTGACGTGCTGCCCGCCTGCGCCCGAGGAACGGTAGGTATCGGCCCTGATGTCGTTCGGGTCGATGACGACGTCGACGTCCTCCGCCTCGGGAAGCACGGCGACGGTCGCGGCGCTGGTGTGTATGCGCCCCTGCGATTCTGTCTCAGGCACACGCTGTACGCGGTGCACGCCGCTTTCGAATTTCATGCGGGAATAGGCGTTTTTGCCGTTTATCTGGAAGACGGCTTCCTTTATGCCGCCTATCTCGGTATCGTTCATGTCGATCACTTCGAGCTTAAAATTATGCCGCTCGGCGTACCTTGAATACATGCGGAAGAGCGTCGCGCCGAAGAGCGCCGCCTCATCCCCGCCAATGCCGGCGCGGATCTCGATTATGACGTTCCTCTCGTCGTTCGGATCCTTCGGAAGCAGCATGAGCTTCAGCTGTTCCTCGAGGAGCGACGCCTTTTCCTCCGCCTCACGCAGCTCCTCGTGAGCGAGCTCTTTAAGCTCCGCGTCGTCGGTGCCGGCGATGAGCTCCCGCGCCTCCTCCCGGGAGGCGAGCGCCGCGGAGTATTCATCGTAAACGGCGACTATCTCGCCAAGCTGCGAATGCTCCCTGGCGAGCTCTCTGAAAAGGGTCTGGTCGCCGATCACGGCGGGCTCCGAAAGCCTTTCGCCCAGCTCCTCGTATCTTTCCTTCATTTTTTTGAGTTTATCAAGCATTATAAGACCTCAAAAACCGATCGAAACAACGCGCTCTATACCGTTAAGATCCTTTACCGTACGGGTCTCGCGCCCGGGAAACAGCGCCCTGATCGCGTCCGCTTCGCCCATGCCGACCTCCATTACGAGCGCGCCGCCGGGCAGTATATGCTCCGCGGCGTCGGCGGCGATACGGCGGTAGAGATCGAGCCCGTCCCTGCCCCCCGCGAGGGCGAGCGCGGGCTCCCGCTTCACCTCTTCCGGCAAATGCGCCATATCTTCATCATTTATATAGGGCGGGTTCGCGGTGACGATATCATACCGCGAAGCGCCGAAGAACAGATCCGCCTCGCGTACGGTCACTTCCGCGCCGTTTTTTTGGGCGTTTTCCCTTGCGAGCCGGACGCACGCGGGCGAGATATCCGACGCCTCCGTCCTTATCCCCGAGAGCTTGTTGAGCGATACCGCGACGCAGCCCGTGCCGGTGCAGATATCGAGAAGCGTTTTATACCCGCGCTCCTTGATGAGCGAAAGCGCCTCCTCGCAGAGGGTCTCCGTATCCTGCCTCGGTATGAGCGCCGCGGGACTCACGTTGAATTCAAGCCCCATGAAGCTCCATCTGCCCAAAATGTATTGAAGCGGCTCGCCCGAAAGACGCCTTTTTATCATTTCCTCAACGGCGGAGAGCGCGTCGGCGTCAAGCTCCTTCTCAGAGAGGAATATCCGTGCGCGATCGAGCCCGGTCGCTTCCCCGAGCATGATGCGGGCTTCCGTCTCCGCCTCGTTTGAGACGGGCAGAAGCCGCGTTGTTATTTGCTTTATTGCCTCGCGGGGCGTCACGCCTCTTCCTCCGAAGCGGCGTTTTCCCCCTCCGGTGCGGTTTTTTCCTCCGCAGGACTATCCTCCGCAGGCGGGTCGATGTTAACGACCTCGTCCTCTTCGGCGGCTTCAGAAGCCTTTGCTCTTTCCTCCGCCTCCTTCTTCAAACGCTCCTCCTCGAGCTTCTTTTCCTCGAGCGGGTTCTTCTCTCCCATGGCGAGGTAGAAGGAGTAGATGGCGACCTCGAGCATATCGAGATCCGGCTCCCTGGTGGTGATGAGCTGCAGCGCCATGCCCGGCGCGCGGATTATCTTCGTTATGATATTATCGCGCTTTGCGGCGGCGCGGAGGACTTCGTAGCTCAGACCCGCAACAAGCGGCAGCGCCACGAGCCTTACGCCGAGGCGGATCAGGAACGCGAGCGCCTTATGGAGCCCCTCGGGCGGGAAGCCGAGGGAGTGCATCACGATGTCGATGACCGTGTTCACGATGATCGATATCGCCATTACGAGGAACAGATAATTCGTGCCGCAGCGCGGGTGGAGACGCTTGTACTTCTTTGCGTTTTCGGGGGTCAGTTCGTCAACGCCCGCCTCATAGCAGGCGATGGTCTTATGCTCCGCGCCGTGGTACATGAACACGCGGCGGATATCCTTTATGCCCGAAACGGCGAAGAGATAACCGACGTAAATGAGCAGCCTCAAGCCGCCCTCCACGAGCGAGCGCCAGATATAGAAGGAGTCCTCCGCCGCGCTCGCCGCTTTGCCGAATATGAGCTGCGCGACGAACTGGGGCAGGAACATGAACAGACCGACCGCAAGCAGTATGCCGAGCACCATGCCGACGCCCATGACGGCGTCCATTATGTCTATGTGAAGCTTATCTGCCAGCCATTTTTCAAATTTCGAGGGTTCTTCCTCAAAATCCTCGCCGAGGAGCTCGGTCGATTTGGAGGTGGTCTCCATACCGGTCTTAAGGCTCTCGATGAACGCCACGACGCCCCTTATTACCGGCAGTCCGAGGAAGGTGCCCTTCTGCGCCTTCGACCTGTATTTCCTGTAACTCTTTACAATGCTTCCGTCCGCACGGCGCACCGCCATAGCGATGCCCACGTCGGATTTCATCATTACGCCCTCCATTACGGCCTGGCCGCCGACAGAGCATCGCCTTACCGCGGGTGCGGTCTTCTCCTTTTTTGCCATCCTTTATCCTTTCAAGGCAGTCTCCTGCCGATGTTGTTCATTCCTGTGTCCAAACGGCGTACAGCGTATGATCGCGCATTTCGGCGATCGGCGTTTCGGGAGTAAGCGGCTCGCCGTCGGGCGTAAGGCTCCAGCCCTTGAAGGCGTACCCCTGCCTGACGGGAACGGCGTCGAGCGCCTCGCCGTAGGGGAGTATGCTTCCCGACGCGTCCTTTGCGAACACTATCGCAAGGCTGTTTTCGGGCAGGCTGCCGCCCTTCGGATCGTATGAGATCTCTATCTCGAGCTTGAGATGCCGCTTCGATATCAAACGATAGAACTTGTAATAGCCGCCGCTTGAATGCAGCTTGTTGGCATAGGCGAGGAAATCGTCCGCCGAACGCGATTTTTTGATCGCGCGCGGGGATATCTCCTCCACCGTGTCGACCGTGACCGGCTTTCCGGATGCGTCGGTCTTTATGCCCGTGATGATTATGCAGTGCCCGCGATAGACGGGGCTGCCGTGCTCGTCGACGCCGCTCGCGTGGGCGCAGATCATGGCGTCGCCCGGTTCGAGCGCAAGAAGATCGTTATAGGTATATGCGCTCTCATGTCCGCGGGTCGCGGGGACCTGGCGGCAGACGTTCCAATCCACGGCGTCCGATATGAACATATAGGTCGTCATATGCGGGATCTGCCACGCGTATGAGAGGAACGCGGAGCAATCCGAGCCCAAAAGCGCGCCCCAGTTGGCGTCCCTCGCCGTCGCCACCCTTGCGGCAAGATCGAAATCAGATCCGGGCGCGTTGGCTGTCTTTAAGAAATTGGCTATCGAATAGGCGTACGTGGGAGTCCTGCCGCTGTCCGCGTCGACCCAGCCGATGTACTGCTGCCTGCCGACGAATTCCGTGGCGTTGAAGAGCGCGCTCCTTGAATAGGGCATGCTGTTTTCAACAACTCCCGCCTGGTATTTCTTATCGGAATTGCAGGCGTAAAAGCTGTACCGGGGAAGCCACGTATTCTCCCCCTCGGGGCTGCCGAGGAAGGCGAGCCTCAGCGCCCTTTCCACGATTATCTCATTCGCGGCAGGGTATGAAACGCCGGCGGGGGCGCTGTTTGCGGTATTTCCCGCCGCCGCGAACGAAAAGAACGCGAATACAAGCGCCAGTATCAGCGCAGCCTTTTTTGCCGTTTTTGTCCGATGAATTATCATTCGTTATTACCTTTGTACTCCCAGGTTTGACCTGCGTACCCGGCGCTCTTTCTGACGCTGTCGTAATCTGTAAGTATCGCATAAGCCGCGCGGGCTTTTTCGACGTCCTCCTTAGTTATGCTCGCCGGATCGCCGTAGCGCGCCCTTATGTAGATCGCCCTCAGCTCCTCGTCGGTGACCTTCAAAAGCTTCTTCTGCGCCTCGTCGGAGACCTCTGAGCTGGTGTT
>JAEEGJ010006246.1_pt1 | contig 36023 bp, 23 predicted proteins | sample 8958761 | NCBI WGS metagenome assembly JAEEGJ01 (sample SAMN16246546, study PRJNA631951) | gut metagenome | biome: gut microbiome; feature: rumen; material: RS-attached | host: Bos | place: Iran: Karaj | collected 2018-10
TTCCTTGCGTGCCAGATGGTGCTCGGTATCGACATGCCGAAGTTCGTCATCCCGATGTTCATCGTGGAAGCGGTACTTCTCGTGCTCTTTACGGTGCCGCCCAAGAGGCTCAAGCAGGACTTCATCAGCATCCCGATGCTCGTGCTCGACGTGGTGAACAGCTTTACCGACGTGATCAGTTACATCCGTCTGTTCGCTGTGGGCATGTCCGGCGCGGCCATTGCCGAGGCGTTCAACGACATGCTTTCGCCGCTGTTCGGCTCCGCTGTCGGTATCGCCGGTGCGGCATTCCTGCTGCTCTTCGTGCATGGCCTGAACATCGCGCTTGCGGTCATGGGCGTTGCCGTCCACGCCGTACGTCTTAACACACTCGAATTTTCAAATGGACTTGGCCAGGAATGGAGCGGATTTGCCTTCGCCCCCTTCGCCAAGCAAAAAAATTAAACCAAGGGATAATTCCCGCTACTTAATGAGGAAAAAACAATGGAACCGAATACAATGGTTACTCTCGCTAAAATGGGTGCTGCTGCCGCTCTCGGCATTGCGGCAATGGGCTCCGCCCTTGGTTGCGGAACGGCTGGTATGTCCGCCATCACCATGTGGAAGAAGGCTTATGCCCAGGGCAAGTCGGCCCTCTTCACGCTCCTGGTGTTCGTGGGTGCCCCGATTTCCCAGACGATTTACGGCATGCTCTTGATGAACTTCATCCTGAGCAAGGCTGCTGAATCCGGCTTTACCAACTGGGGCGGCTGCCTCGGCGCCGGTATCTTCGGCGGTCTCGGCATGATGGCTTCTGCCTGGTACCAGGGCAAGTCCGCTGCTGTGGCTTGCGACGCTCTCGGCGAAACCGGCAAGGGCATGGTGAACTACCTGATGGTGCTCGGTATCGTGGAAACCGTGGCCCTGTTCGTTCTCGTGTTCTCCATGATGGTGCTTTAATCCAGCGAGGTAACACGTATGGATCAAGCTCAACTTTTAACGCTCGCGAAACTCGGCGCGGTGGCGGCCCTGGGCCTTGCCGCGGTGGGTTCTGCGCTGGGCTGCGGGACTGCCGGCATGGCGGCCATCGGGGCCTGGAAGAAGGCGTATCTCAAGGGTAAGAACGCGCTGTTTACGCTGCTCATCTTCGTGGGCGCGCCGATTGCGCAGACAATCTACGGCATGTTGCTGATGATGTACATCCTGAACAAGTCCCAGGCGGCTCCAGCCAACTGGGCTGCATACCTGGGTGTCGGCATCTTCGGTGGCATCGGCATGATGGCCTCTGCCTGGTACGTGGGCAAGTCCGCTGCGGACGCCTGCAACGCCCTCGGCGAAACCGGCAAGGGCCTCGTGAACTACCTGATGGTGCTCGGCGTCGGTGAAACCGTCGCGCTGTTCGTCATGGTGTTCTCGATGATGCTCGTATCGTAGGACTATGGCGGGGCTGCGCCCCGCATACAGTGTCATCCCCGCCTTTGGGCGGGGATCTCCTATAAAACTTAAAACGCAGACTCTGATTCGAGCCTGCGTTTTCACTTATAAACCTAATTTATTCAAAAACTCTGAATACGAAAGAATCGGTATTCCGGCATGGCTTCCCAGTTCCGTCAAATCCTTGTCACCGCTTACGATTAAATCGACTGGAACACTTTCCGCCATGGACAATATGAAAAGATCCTTGACATCTCTGATTGGCGATTTAGCTTGTATTGTGATTGGAGTCCAATGGCAAATGTTATCCACCATATCGACGAACGCTTGCCGAGATTCTGATGAAATGATTGCATTGAATTTCGGACGGGCGATTACGGTTTGAATTTCATCCAACAACAGTTCGCTCATATAAACTTGGACGTCATTACGACATAAAACATCAGCAAGCGAAGCAAGACGCTTGCCAATCATGAATGATATCCACAGATTTGTGTCGAACAGGACTTTCATTTCCCGTATCGGACGGCGTTGACTTCAGCGGCGATTTCTTCGTCGGTCATCATCGGAGCCTTGGGGCAAGAATCGACGAATTTCTGCACAATGCTCCGCTTAGACCGCACAGTCCAGCCCATGCGATTTGCCAGCGTTTCCATGATCCCCAGGTCCTGGGTTGGAATTGTCAGAACAAGATCTTCCATAGTAATCCTCGTCTATAAAATACATTTTTTCCAGAAAAAAGCCAACCCTACTCCATGTTGGAATGGATTTGTCGTCAAAATGGGGTGCTTTTGGGAATATGCTAGCTAGGAAGAACTTCTTTATTGTCTAATCTGGGTGTATATTTACAACGTAAACCATTGAAAGAGGTTCCAAATGAATGTGGTGTGCAGAAACATGGAATACGTTCGCTGTCGAAGGCGTGGGACATCCCGACGTGGCAGAATGGCCTATGTAAGCCCATACAAGATACGTAATGGCCTGGGCGGCCCGTCCTTCGATTCGATATCCCTTGGCGGCACGAAGATCGCCGAGAACCTGGTGAGTGCGGCCGAGGGCTACGCCTCGCAGTTTGCACAAAAACAAGTGGGTGCTGCACTCAAGAAAGTTCTCGGTGAGCAAAACCGCGTCGAGCAGTCCTGGGAGATGCAGAAGACCGCCAAGGCGAACCAGATCAAGAACGTGCAGAAGAAAAAGACCACTGCCGAGATCAAGATCGACTACGCCAAGAAGCAGCTCGAGAACTACGAGCGCGAAATCGAGCTCAAGGACGAGATGTACGAGCACCTTTCGGAGAAGTACACGAACAAGGATTTGTACACATGGCTCAAGAAAGAGACCGGAAAGGTGTACAAAACGCTGTTCCAGCTTGCCGCGAAGGTTGCCCGCAAGGCCGAAAAGTGCTATCATTTTGAAATCGGCGATACCGATGAAAATCCCAAGACCGCAAAGACCTTTATCAAGGGAAGCGGTGTCTATTGGGATGGCTTACATAGCGGATTGCTCGCTGGCGAAAAGCTGCTTGCCGATTTGCATGCAATGGAAGTAGCTTATTTTGAAAATGACAGGAATGAGCTGGAAATAACGAGGCCGGTGAGCTTGAAGGAAATTGTTGTTGGGACAAAAGAAGATTCCTCCGGAAATGAAGTTAATGTCTCAGCATATGAAGTCATTTTTGCCATGCAAGGGCCTGTTTCTGATTATACATTTGAAATAAAAAAGGAACTTGTAGATAGTGATTTTAAAAATCATTACTTCCGTAGAATTCGTGATGTTCGCATACAGGTTAAATTGAAACCGAAGGATCTACAACAGACATTTTTAAATGCAGAATTGTCTTTGATAGAAAACTCATTAACACTTCGAAATGGCGAAAAAATTCAAAATAGAGTAGGTATAAAAACACTAGCAACTAGCACAGCTCATTTTGAGGCGGGAAAATTTGAATTTGACTTTTCAAAAGAGAAGTATTCTCCCTTTGAAGGTGCCGGAGCAGATGAAACATTTTGGACTTTGTCTATTTCTGGAGCCAACGGCTGTGACATAGAAGATATTGTCATATACATTAGTTATACGGCAAGAAAAGGGTAGGAGGAAGATTACCATGAAAATTAAATTTGTATTTGCTTTTTTTGTTTTCTTCTTCATTTCGTGTGGTGGAGACAGTTCCAGCGGTAGCTTGAGCCCAGAGGAACCTTCTTCTGAAGATTCTTCTAGCGAGACTCTGTCCTCTTCGTCGAAGGATTCGTCTTCAAGTACAACTAAAAACAAGCCTCTATCATCCTCGGTAAAGATCAATTCTTCATCATCTTTGAAAAAAGAGAGTTCTTCAAGTATGATGAAAGGCAAGTCTTCGTCATCGTCGGTAAAGAACGGATCTTCTAGTTCAAAGCCTGATGTTTCTTCCTCATCGCAAGAAACGGCAAGTTCTTCAAGTGAGCCGAAGGGCAAGTCTTCATCATCTTCGACTATCAGCAGTTCCTCCAGTGAAAAAAAAGATAGTTCTTCGTCATCTTCCATAAACACATCAGACTCAAGTGAAAGCGAGTCCTCGTCGTCGGAATACAGCTCATCGAGTGTACAAGAAACCAGTTCCTCATCATCGGAAGAAAGTTCTTCTAGCAGCTTTGTTGGATGCATTATGGGCTCTTTATACGATGACCGTGATGGCAAAACGTACAAGACCGTAAAAATTGGCGAACAAGAATGGATGGCTGAAAATTTGAATTACGATGTTCAAAATTATGAAAGTAGCTATCGTAGCTGGTGTTATGACAATAAGGATGGTAAAGATGGCGAGGTTGATAACTGCCAAAAGTATGGCCGTCTTTATCGTTGGTCTGTTGTAATTGATTCACTAACTTTAGCGAAAGATTCTGCGATAACATGTGGTTATCGAAGTCAAGGCGGGGGAACGTGTTCTATACCGAATAAATGGAAAGGCGTTTGCCCAAATGGATGGCATGTTCCTACTTTAAAGGAATGGAATGATTTGGTAAAGTTTGTTGGAGGCTCTGATATTGCGGGGAAAAAATTAAAAAGCTCGGAAGGCTGGGAGAACCTTGGCGGAATTAATGGTACCGATGAAGTCTGTTTTTCCGGATTACCTGTTGGGTATAAGCTTGGAACAAAATTTTATGACGCATCCAATAACATGATGTTTTGGACGGCGAATCCCTCTGAATACTCAACCATTGCTGCTTATGCAGTGGAAGGACACTATAGATACGAATGGTTCCAATCAACTACTGAAACTGTTGGCCCGACCGCTGTGGCAGTTCGTTGCATAAAGAATTAAAAAGGAGTTTTTTATGTCCAAAACTGTACTTTTTTGGCCCGATGTTTACAAAGAACAGGGGCACTGGTTGCCTACGTTGAAGTGGGCGGAAGACTTGTCCAAGTTGGGACATTCCGTAGAATATATGGGAATTTGTGATTGCGAAGGGATCGTTGATGCGTATCGTGACGAAGGTGCGACTTCAGGAAAATTTCCGTTCGCACCGATTTTCCAAAACATTTACCCGCAAGGCTACACAACCGAATCTCATACGAGCCCCAACGAACGTTGGCGTCCGGACCATATATGGGCTATCGCTTACAGTGCACTTGGTGCTGATTTGGTAAATTACAAGGATAAGTTAAATAGGGATCTGTATGAAGACGCCCAAAGTTTTCGTAATACGATGACTTCTGTCAATCCTGACTTACTTGTTTCGGGTTATTTTACTTCACTGGAAAGCTTGCTTATCCATAAAATTTATGACAAAAAAGTTGTAATCTCAACGACTTACCTTCGCCATCCGAGCGAAGACCCTGCCATGCGCGCTCTCCAGAATTTGATGGCCTTCTCGCCGACAGAATATTTTAAACTGGTGAACTTGTGCCGTTATCAGGGATTGAAAACCGCTGCAGGAGGTAAATCCGTTGATTTGTTGCAAGATCCCGATGTGAAAATGGAAAAATTTGTAGAGGATTTGGAACATTTCGAGGAACTGATTCCCTGTCCGCATGATTACGAATATTCCCATTACAATCCGGGTGACAAAGTCAACTATGTGGAACCTTGTATTTTGGATAGGGACTTGGTTTCTTCGAATCATTCTTCCGCTTGGTTTGATGATTTGATTGAGGATCCACAGGAATCGGAAAGCGAAAATCCAGCGCAGCAAAGTGTTCCGGCAGAAGAAAAGAAGGGAATAATTTTTGTTACCGCCGGTTCACAGGTTCTTGACTACGAAGGCAAGGCGCGTCACCTTTTCCACTGCATGTGTGACGCGATGAAATCTGCTGAATTGAGTAAATATCACTTGATTTTGGGAGTTGGAAAAAAACTTGTAAACGACTATGAATGGGATGAATTTCGAACGATGCCCAACATTACTTTTGCAGATTGGGTTCCTCAACGTCGAATTTTAAAAGCTGAAAATTTGGAAATCGCCTTGATTCACGGTGGCCTTGCGACAATCAAGGAATGCGTCTACAACAACAAGAAATTCTTGATTCTCCCCTTGGGCAAAGACCAGATAGATAACGCCTTGCGCCTTCGCAAATATGGGATAAACAATACAGTTCCCATTGAAAAAATCAGCCCGAAAGTCCTGATTGACGCCATCATAAAGCTGAAATCGGACCGAAAGACTTTGCAAAATCTCAAAAAGTTGAGCGAAGTGTTCCAAAGAGCTGAAACAGAAAGCAAGGGAACGCAGGTGCTGTTGGATAATTTGAATCCTCAACAACAATCGAACGGCTGATAAATCGCGTTAGGGATAGTGACCCCTTGGGGCCGAGACTCGCGTAGCGAGGCTTGGTTGCAAGAGCCGCGCGGGCGTGCCGCAGGAGCCCATCAAGGTTCAGGAAGGCAAGTGCTGGGACTTCTTCGTCGATCTCCCGGAATTCGACCGCACCAAGTTCAACAAGAACCTCGTCAAGCAGGCTCTCAGCCACCTCGAAGCCGTGAATGTTCCTGCCGAACTCAAGGAAAAGCTCACGACCCAGGATCAGTCCGACGAAGCAATCTAGTCCTGCACTACCCTACCGGATACGAAAAATTAAAGACGAGAGTCGAGTCGAGAGAAATCATGGCTCTCGTCTTTTTTATATATAAAGAAAGGGGGAAACTTCCCCCACACTCCAGCCCCGCCCCACCCATTGTCAAGCCCGCCTTGAACGGGTTTCATACGCTGCACACGCAACGCCCGGGTTTACCCTGTATTTGGCATAAGCCGCCAATATTTGTAGAAATACTAAAGGCGCCCCAATAGCGGAATTTCGTTAAATTGACCAATCAGCCTCATAAGTTGTAGCATTTTCGTAAATTTTCGATAGGAAATTTTCTGTTGTTCCGAAAATTGGTTATATTACTTTTGTAAAGTAGTGTAAAATTATCACTTGAAAAGGAGTCCCTATGTCTCAAGACCCCAACCTTTGGTATGTTCGCGGCACAATTCACAATGCGGATGGTTCCGTATTCCACAATCAAGGCCGCATATTGGCATACCACATGTTTCCGCAAAGGGGTTGGCAATGGATTGCTGAATCGGACATAAACTCCCGCACGGGCGCCTTTGAACTTGTCTTTCATAAGGACCGTTTTCAAGAGGTTGGCTCCCCTGAAGTAGATTACCCTACGCTGCAAATCCGTGTGACTGATTACGAATATAATCCCTTATGGTTGTCATGCATATATACTACACCCCCGCATGAATTATACATGGGCGATATCGTTGTCAATGGCGACATAAACGAGAACTGGACCGTTTGCGGAAATGTTTATTATTCGTCCAAAGTGCCGTTTACAAACGGCTATGTCAAGGTTTTCAATGTCCGCAATGGTGCGCCGCGGGATTTAGGCTTTTGCCAACTCAATGCTGTTGGTTTTTATTCCGTAAGCTACACTAAGGCCCAATTTCAACAGGGCGATACTTCTATAACCAGTCCAAACCTTCTTGTCCGAGTTTATTCCGCTGACGGCGTGAATGTTGCGAACCAGGCCGGTCCGGCAATCGCTTCTGCCCGTGAATTCATCAACATAAAGGTCGAATCGGGCGATATCGTAATTCCGGATGGTTCTTGCAGAATTTATGGTTCTGTAGTAAACAAACTGGGCCGCCCCGTTTCAGGCGTGAAAATTACGGCATATTGTTTGCATTACGACATCACGGACATCAACAATCATCCGACCGGAACTTTCGTTCATCAAGAATTAGGAAATTTTCAGCAAACTGCCGAAAACGGTGAATATTCTATTTCCTATAATCCCGAAATATTACCACAGGGGCTTCTGTTGGATGCAGAAGATGCTTTTGGCAAGGATAAGGCGTCTTTATACGCAAAACTAGAAGTTTACGAAACAGGAGCGTCTACTCCCAAGACTACAATTTTCAAGCCACTTGTTTTTAACGGGAAACGGGAACAACGGATTGATTTTGAACTCGATACATCGTCAACCAAAGACAGACAGTCTCTATTTGAAGAATTGGATAGTTTACTTGCGATATATCGTGAAACGGTAACCAGTGGTTCAACCTATTTAACGGATAGACGTAACAAGATTGACGATTTCTTGAAGAATGTAGATGAATTCCCGCTAGTGGTAGGGCGCGAACATCGTACCGACAAAGAAGTCAGGGCATATTTCCTTGCGTATAGCCTTTACTATGGCTTGCTTGGCAGGCTGGAAAAAACAGAAAATGAGTATTCTCCTGAAAAGTATGCACAAGGTATTTTCGCACTCACATATCAGGAACTTGTCGAAAATCTTGACGATCTTGTGAATATCGCAGAGCCCGCTTTGCAAACTGCATTATTTGATGCATCTACAAGCAATTATATTTCTGCATCTGATGTAAAAACTGAAGATATGCGGAATCTTTGGGAAACAGCGACAATGTCTTCTGCTGTTGTTAACGAGATGGAAGATCAATTCTCGCCATACCATATATTCTATTTATTCCTAAAAGAAGACTTGGTTCAAGAGAATGTTTACGTAGATGGAGTTTTAACATCTGCTCGCATTAATTTGCCTTCATTAACAGGAAATGATAAACAAAAAATTGACTCCTTGATGAACGCTTTCTACAATGCAGGTTGCGACTATGGTGAGATGATCTCTAATCTAAAGAAACAAAATTCTACTTCATTGACAGATGACGATATAACGAGATTGCAACTTTTAATAGACCTATGCAATTTTGGCGACTGGTATAGCGATTTCGTAGTGGCGGCATATAAATATGCAATTGACCCTACGCATCACTTTACCGAATTGAAGGATTTTCTTTCCCTAGAAGAGGCTGCTGACTGGGATGATATTGTCGATGAAGTTTCAACTCGATATAAAAAATATTATCCGAAAGATTCCCTTGGGTTACCCCATGAATTCCTAGGCAACACAGAAGAAGAACAAAAAATTCTCTATACAAAGAAGCTAAAGGACTTGATTGTCTCTTGGTTCCCGCAATATAAACTTTATACAAAACTTTCTTCTGCACTTTCCGGCGAAACCTGGGCCAATTTATTCCGTATACTGAAATCAAAGCAATGGGAAGGTTTTAGCCTTATAGAACAAGATTCTAAAAAATACGAAGAAGAACATATCTATGCGGAAAAGATAACCGATGACGCGACTTTAAACAAACTTCACATTTTGCAACGCATTTCCCGCTTGACGGACGATGTTGATGCGGTCGCCTATCTCATTAATAATGGTTTTGAATCGGCTACATCAATTGCGCAACTTGATGAAGATTATTTTGTCACAGAGCACGCCCTTGGAATTGGAACAAAAGAACAAGCAACGCAAATTCACAGAGTCGCCAAAAGCTTTATGGCCGAGGCTACGTTTACCATTGGTCAGTTCCACAGAAACTTGAACGAAAACGGCAAGATGTTGCCACCCACTTCGCGAGGCGTGACTCCGAACCTGACAATTTTGGCGGCAGGGGGCTTGACGCGAGGCGAACCTATGCGCACAAATGTTGCCCCGCCTAGGATTCCGACTGCAATTTCTCCTACGTGGAAGAACCTTTTTGGAAACATCAATAGGAATGGAGCCACCGAGGGCCAGTCCGTATTGAGTGCATCTGCCTATTTTGTAGATTTGCTGAATTTCTTCAAGGCGAACGAAGAACCCTACAAAAGATTCCATGAACGCCGTTCGGATCTTCTAAATCTGGAATTGACCAAAGCCAATGCCGAAGTTGCTATGCCAACAATCGACTTGGTAAACGAATTGCTTGAATCTCTTGCTGGCCATGACGACCAGACAATGGCTGATATTGTCGCTAACCAGACTCCGTTTAGCGCAACGGTTGCCAGTTTGCGCGCAGAACCTTTAAAATGGGAAAAAGACAGTGAAGGAGAAACTCGACAGACAGTCGCCAATCAGAAGCTGATGACTCATGCCTATCCGGCAATGCTCCCCCTGAACTCCTACAGGACAAAAGCGACAAAATTACTAGCCAACATTCCGCTTACATTCTATAGCGTGTCGGAAAGCCTGGGCTGCGAGACTATAGAGAAAAGATGTCTCTTTGTTGACGAACTGTTGCACAAAATATTATTCAAGGATAATTCCAGCGAGGCATGGAATTCTTGGGGGCTGAACCAAGCGAACAACAATGTCTACTTCCCGGATAAGTCCGAATACAAGATGGATAATCCGAGTCGTCCGACCCCATATCTGAAAAATATGGCTTGGCATGAAATTCTCAAGCATGTTTCGATTCTTTTGGATCGTGCAGGAATTACGTTCAAGGAATTGCAGGAACTCATCGCCCTTCCGCCTTTAGCTAGGTATCATGTCAATTACCATTGTCCCGATGCATTGCAATATCAATTAGCAGATATCAATGGATATGTTCTTTTTGAGGAAACCATTGAAGAAAACAACAGGAATGGCGACGAGCCTGTAGGCGGTGATCGCCTAAGGAATTTCTTCATTGAATTGGCTGCTTTCATTCGCTTCCGTCGTTTACTTGGCTGGAGCTTTGCGGACATTGCCTTGCGCTATGATGAATTGAACCGCAAGGATTCCGATGAAGGAATTCCCGAAAATGCGTCTTTCCCGTATGCAGAAGACCCATTGTGCAATTGGGACCGCATTCAGGAAATGGTCCTGCGTTTCGGTATTACTCCACTTAATTCCCTTGCTTGGCATGGATTCTCACTGACCGAAGCTGAACTTGCAACAGTATTTGATGTTCCTGTCCTATTCAATCGTTACCGGGATGTAAATCCAGAAATTCCGGGAGACTCTTCTAAAATTGAAAAATTTGAAGATGATTATATCGTGAATGATATTGCAAAGGCGGCGTCAAGCTGCTTGTCCTTGAAAAAAGAGGATATTCTTTTCTTCTTGGAGCAAAGTGGAATATTCTCTGGAGCATCGACGAACGAAGCGCATGAGCAACACGAAAAATTCCTGAACGGATTGAACTATGTTTACCGCTATGGTACATTTGCTCAAAAACATAATTTGACAGCCGATGAACTATATCTGTTGCAAGATGCTGGACTCGGTTCTCTTGATGATGTTAGGGATTTCTCTTTGGCAATTCGCAAATGTCAGGGAACATCTCTGCCAATATCCGTGATTGAAGACCTGATTCGCAAACCGGACGATTCTGTTACGAAAAAAGCCGAAGCATTTATGGGCGTTTCTCAAAAAGAAGATTCCGATGAACTCGTCCTCGGCTCATTATATACCTCCATTACAGAATCTTGGAATGCCGTAAAAGTTGATGAAAATGAAGAACTGAGCGATTATCCTGATGAAACCGAAAATTCACAGGAACAAACAGGAAACGAGGGGCCTCAAGAAGGTGAGGGTGAGGAACAGGAAGAACAACCTGAAGAAGACCCCTATGCAAATTGTATAAGTGCATACAAGGACGCTTGTAGCAAAATATTATTGTCCCTAGGGTATGTAGATGTCCCGTATATTGATCAAATTTCACAAAAGGATTTACCAGTTGATGATGGTGAAAATTTAACTGTTCGAACAGATCTAGAAAATTGGTTAAGCATCATTTTGCATGAAGATGCCGAACAAATTGAAGATGTCCTGGATGATGAAAAATTGCCCGTTCAACGAATTTATCAATTCTACGGATATTTAAGGTCTGTTTGGGTTGAAAAACAAACTTATACATTGTTGTCGCAGGAATTTGGGATAGCGGCTGATGAAAAGGCGCAAGACGCATTCAAGGCTTTGTTGGTCAAAGTTTCTACAGCAGCTATCGATGTGTGGACCAGCCGTGTGAAAAATACTCTTTGGCCTAGTGCTCAACCTTTAGCGACAACAAGCGACATTGACTATATTGCATATTATGCCCTATACAAAGCAAACATTCTTTATCAGTATGTTTCTGGTTATGTTCTAAATTCCTCTGATGTAGAAACAGGCCTTGCTTTAGGCTTTGGGTGGAATAGTTGGAATGAATTGTATAGTTACCAAATTATTGATAAAGATGAAAGATTGTATCTTTTGTCAAATATCACACCTTATTCAGTATTTGAATCCTTAATCGAAGCGTATTCTGTTTCGGATGCTTTTGGCAATAAAGAATACTCGTATGCGGTTGTTCCGCCTGTAGATGAAGATTCGCTGAATACACCGATAACGAATTTACTGCAACTCAAGCGCTTACTCCTTATTCCGCAATCAGTTTTTGCCGAATGCTACAAATTTGTGTTCAATGATGAACTAGACGAAGATATAAATACTTGGGAACAACTTGAAATAAACAACTGGTCTGAATCCGGAATGTGGTTTAGGTTCTTCAAGGTTTATCAGCTTTATCTAAAAACATTCACGACCCCAGAAACATTGGAAAATCTGTTCATCGAGTTGACAGAATCTGATTTGACAGGGGGCGATAACTTTGAAAAACTTGAAAATGCCGTTCAGGAACTGAACGACAACTTGAACGCCAATTACAGTGAATCTGAATGGTATAAGTTTATACAGGGCGTAAGTGATGAAATCCGCAAGGAACGCAGGGATGCCCTAGCGGGATTTGTTTGCTGGGAATCTCAGGCCAACCCCAACAAATACCCACAATCCTTCTTGAATACGAATGACCTTTACGCTTATTACTTGATTGACGTTCTTATGGAACCTGATATGTCCATGTCGCGCATTGTTCAGGCAAATGCTTGCTTGCAGTTGTTTGTTCAACGTTGTCAGCTTGGCTTGGAAGGTCAAACTATTGATGGAGCGAACCTGTTTAGCGATTCGGCTCTTTCCCAGTGGGAGTGGATGAAAAATTATCAGGTGTGGGTGGCAAACCGCAAAGTATTCTTGTATCCAGAGAACTGGCTTGATGTTAGTCTGCGTGATGACAAGAGTTCGTTCTTTACAGAACTGGAAGAACGCCTGCAAGAAGTGGGTGGCGACAGCGACGACATGGAACGCATCTACGCAGAATACTTGGAAAAGATGAGGGAAACTGCCAACCTTGAAATTGTGGGTTGTTGCAAGGAAGATGGTGACCCGAATGGGGAAACCGTCTATACCCTGCATATTATCGGCAGAACTCGTGGCGAGCCACATCGTTACTATTACCGTAAGTACTTCGCGAAAAAGAATACTAGAGGGACGTGGTCTCCTTGGGAACTAATTGAGGCAGACATCACTGGTGATGTGGTGTTCCCCCAGTTGATGAACGGTCGACTTTATCTGGCGTGGCCTCAATATACCCAAGGGCAGCGTCAGCTGAATTCGGGAGTTGCAAAGCCCCAAGAGGGTATTAGCGTTCCGCAGCTTGAATTTTATGTAGAAATCAAGATTGCGTGGACTTGTTTCAATGGGAAAAAATGGACCGGAGTCAAGACTACAAAGAATGTTTTACTTGACACGTCAATTGATCCGTTAAATTTCCAGCTCTCCCCTGGAGAAAACATTGGAGATAGATATCATTTCAAGATAAATCAAGATAAGGGAGACATCAATATAAAGGTATTTAGAACGTTGCTCGACCATTTTGCTGTTGAAGATTATCAAGAACTTGCTGAAATATATAAAGAAGCATATGAATTTTCTCACAACGATTTTGATCGGATAGCTTTCGAAAATTATCAGATACTTGCAAAAATTGGCGAAGACAAAAGGATTTACCAAAAGCATCTGGTTGTCAATGGAAATACTTCGATTAATCTTTCTGTTGAAACTCGTGATTTTGGAAGCCTGGAATTTCAGAGAATTAGTTCTGTCGGTAGTTTAATCCTTTCTCCAGATGGAAAGGATGAAGTTCAAAAAGAAACGAAAAATAAATCTCTAGACGACATGGGGCATTATGGAGCATCTCGTGGAACTGAGGTCCGTTCGTTCTCTCTAAAAAACACATATTTAAAACACAATTATTGGGAATCTAATGGTCTACAGCCCCTTGTTTATAAGGAACGAGTGATTTTCGCGGCTCAAAAAAATTACCGTGTTTTGCCTGTAAATATGGATTTCTATGATCCTGAAGATGAAACCGGCCATGTTAGCGACTTGCCATTCTTCTATATGGATTCTACTAACACTTATTTTGTTTGCCCGAAGGCCAATAAAGGAAACAAGCGTGTCTACGAATTCATTTTGATGTCTCACCCCATCATGGATGAATTCTTTAACCAGTACCGTAATGGCGGAAAGAAGGAACTGCACACTAGGGGAATACAGGCTTTGGAAAAAGTCCAAAGCTACTATACCATGTATTCCGGCTACAATTACTATTTCGGTTCCGCAATCGGCTACCACATCGCGGGTGACTGGGCCGCATGGGATATGGGACAATCTTTCTTCGAAAGTAATTATTGCCCGACATATCATGTGACAAAGCCTTATCCTGCGCCCTATGTAGATTTCTCGTGGAATTCTCCCAACGGCATTTATAACTGGGAATTGTTTTTCTATGTTCCCGTGCGGATTGCCGACAAACTGATTTCGGAAGAAAAATACGAGGCAGCTCTTGAATGGCTGCAGTTGGTATTCGACCCGCAAGGCAAAAAAGAAGGACCAGAAAAAATCGCCCGCTGGGCAGATGACTTGCCCTCTGGAGCTCAGTATTGGCGTTTCCTACCGTTCTATGCAAACCCGGATGCCGACAAGACTATTCTAGAATCGCTTGCCGTTCTAGAAGAATCCGATAATTCGCAGAAGAAAAAAGACTTGCAGTGTTTGATTGAACGGTGGAAGTTCGACCCCTTCGAACCGCACTTGATTGCAAAACAGCGCCTGGTGGCTTACCAGAAATTCGTGGTCATGAAATACCTGAACACGCTTGTAGCCCGTGGCGACGAACTCTTCACGCAAGATACCACGGAATCCGTAAATCTTGCCATTCAGTTCTACATCATGGCGGCAGATATTCTTGGCCCGAAGAGTGCGGAAGCCCCGGATCCGTTAACAGGAGAAGTAAGGACTGCTGATGAATTGATTGCCGAAGCAGGAGAAGATGGAAATCTTGAATGGGCGAATACATTGCTTGAATATGAAGATTCTATGTTGATTGGGCGTATTCGCGACAGGGACACTTACCAAAACAAGTATCCTTATAGAACGTCTTTGATTGCAAACATCTCGAAGCAGACATTCTATTTCAATGTTCCGCGTAACGAGAACCTGATGGCGTTCTGGGAAACGGTGGCGGATAGACTCTACAAAATTCGCAATAGCCTGAACATCGAGGGTGTAAAGAGAACGCTTGCGTTGTTTGCTCCGCCAATCGACCCGGGAATGCTTGTAAAGGCTAGGGCCGCTGGGCTTTCCATCAGCGATATTCTCGCTGATTCCGGAGCTGCATTACCGCACTATCGATTCAAGGTTATTGTGGCAAAGGCCCTGGAAATTGCCCGTGATTTGCGCAACATGCAAGAAACATTGTTGCAGGCGCTGAAGGACAAAGATTCCGAGGCATTGGCGCAGTTGCGCATGCAACACCGCATTGCGGCCAAGAAGCTCTCGCAAAGCATTTTTGAAATCCAGATGAAGGAACTCGAAACGGAAGCCTCCTCGCTGGAAGTTGAAAAGGAAAAGAAAACCAAGAAACAGGAACACCATAAGTCTAATATTGAAAAGCTCAAAACCGACTTTGAAAACGGCTACGCCAAGACCATGCAGAAAGTTGCCGACCTTCGTGAAAAAGTGGAATCTGCGAAGCGCATTGCGTCTGCAATGTACAGCATTCCAGATTTGGATGCGGGCGGCATTGTGAATGCGTTTGGTGGTATTGACTTCCACATGGCCGCATACGGAGGTCGTAAACTTGGCGAAGCGGCTATTACCATGGCCGAAAGCTATCTGTCGAAAGCGATGGAGCGCGAAGCCGCGGCCTTGCAGCAGAAAGCCAAGGGTGAAGAAAAGAAGGCAACAGAAAAAGAAACTTTCGAAGAATCTGTCGCGACAAACGAAATTGACCAGACAGAAAAGTCAATTATCGTTAATACGATTCGACAGGAACAGAACGAGAAAGAACAAGAACTTTTCGAAAAAGAACTAGAACGCGACGAGGAAGAATACGAATTCCTCTGCGACAAGTTCACGAACAAGGACTTGCATGAATGGCTTGTAAAGCAAATGACAAAACTTTCCAAGACCATGTGCAAGTTGACCACAAAAGTTGCCAAGATGGCTGAGAAGTGTTATCACTTTGAAATAGGCGACACCGATATGGGCAATGCAAAATCCTTTATCAGTAATAGTTATTGGGACGGGGCATACAGCGGCTTGCTGTCTGCCGATAGGTTGATTGCTGACTTACACGCTATGGAAGTTGCTTATCTTGAGAATGATCAAAAAGAAGTAGAAATCACAAGGCCAATTAGCCTAAAGGAACTTGAAAGACGACATGAAGAATTTGTCAGTCAAGAACCCATATCAGAAATTAAGCGGAGCGCATCTACAAGTTTTATAATACCTTTAGAATTGTATTCTTCTGATTTTGATTATCTCTACTTCCGCAGGATAAAAGATGTTCGGATAGAGGTAATCGCTCCAAATTATGAAGGATGTTTCCTAAACGCAACACTATCTCTTACCAACAATTCCCTTGATCTTAAAGGAAATGATGTCTTTGTTGAAAATCGAGTTGGAGTTCAAACTCTAGCTACAAGCGTGGCTCATGTCTATGAAGGTAAATTTGACTTCGATTTTAAAACAGACAAATACTCTCCATTTGAAGGGGCCGGAGCAGTTTCAAGTTGGAATCTCTCGATAAAGGGAGACCCTTCACAAATTGAAGGGAAAGATTCTAACGACAAAGTCAGCAAATACTCTATAGATGATGTTATAATTTATATAAGCTATACAGCTCGTAAAGGAAAAGAGGGGGCAAAATAATGTCTAGATTCTTTATTCCAGTTTTTTTGATTATCATGTTTCTGATGTCTTGTGGAGATGATGGTTCCAGTGCTAGCGCCTATGAACAAATATTTGAAACATCTTCTTCTTTGAACGATGATAATATGTCTTCAAGTGTTGATGATTCGTTGTCGAATTCGACGAAAAAGGTGAAGTCATCGAGTTCCCAAACAATTGATAAATCATCTGGTTCAATAAAAAATGGAAATTCTTCAAGTTCGGAAGAAAAGAAGAATTCCTCTAGTTCCAAAGTCTTGGAAGAATCGTCTAGTTCAATTAAAAACGGCAATTCTTCAAGTTCGGTGGAAAAGAAGAATTCCTCTAGTTCCAAAGTCTTGGAAGAATCGTCTAGTTCAATTGAAAACGGCAATTCTTCAAGTTCGGTGGAAAAAAAAGCCTCGTCGAGTTCTGAAACACTTGATAAATCGTCAAGTTCAATAAAAACGGAACCAACATCAAGTTCGGAACTGCCGATAGAATCATCTAGTAGTGTAGTTGTTGAGGAAAGTTCGTCTAGTGTACTAAGCTCGTCGTCTATGAATAGCATATATGATGCAGAAAACAATACCTTAACCGATTTGCGCGACAATCAGGTCTATAAAACAGTGACTATTGGTAATCAAATTTGGATGGCTGAGAACTTAAATTATATGCCAGAAGATACTGCGGGAACAATTTACAGTGGAGCGACTGTTTGTGGAGGCGGAGAACTAGATAGTCAAGAAGATAGTGGCGAATGCAGCATTTTTGGAAGATTATATCTTGGATCAATCGTGTTCCAAAATACAACATCGTCAAATCATCAAGGAGTTTGCCCTGATGGATGGATAGTCCCTCTAAAAAAGGATTTTGAGACTATGATCTCTTTTCTTGGAGAAAAACCTTCATCGAAACTAAAAAAAGATGACGGTATGTGGTCCAATAGTGAACATTCAAATTTAAGCGGTTTTTCGGCTGTAAAAGCAGGCGCCTTTTCTTCATCTTTAAAAAAATATTCTTTCGAAGGAAATTATATCTTTTATTTTGAAAAAAGTTCTCAATATACATATTTTTTTCGTTTGTTGGATAAACAAGATGATATTCCGTCATATTCATATGGACTAAAACATTACATGTATTCCGTTCGCTGTTTAAAAAAATAATTTTTAGGAGTTTTTGCCATGCCCAAATCCATTCTTTTCTGGCCTGATGTTTACAAGGAACAGGGACACTGGTTGCCCACACTGAAATGGGCTGATGCTTTGCACAATGCGGGGCATACCGTAAAATACATGGGAATACTTGATTGTAAAGGTATCATAAACTCCTATAAGGAAGATAATGCTTCTTCTGCAAAATATGAATTTCTCCCGATATTCCAGAATATGTATCCCAAGGGCTACACCACGGAAAGTTCTAGCGACCCAAATGAACGTTGGAAAACATGGCATATCTGGGCTATTCTCTATAGTCAGTATTTTGATTTGATAGACGAAAATGGAGAGGTGGTTGATTCAAATATTGAATTCACCCTTCCTAGTGGCGCAAGGATGCCCAACAATGATTTAATAGAAGATGCTAAGTCCATTTGGAAGGCCTGGACCTTGGCAAACCCCAACCTTCTTGTATCAGGCTATTTTACCTCGCTAGAAGCCTTGCTTCTTTACTGGATTTACGGACTAGAAGTCGGAGCAAATGAAGGTGGTGAAGGAGAAGGAAATCAAAATAATGGGGAAAATATTGAACCCGAGTTAGAATCTGATGGAAACCAAGATGAAACAACGGAAATCGGACGTGTTCGTCGTAAAGATTTAGATTTTGTCATTTCGACTACATACTTGCGGCATCCACAAGACGACCCTGCCATACGAGCCAGGGTAAACTTGCAATCGTTCTCTAGGCCGGAACTGCACAAAATTATAAACATGGCAACAAAAGGCATAATCTCGACTGATGCGCCGGAAATGACCTTGCAGCAGTTTACCCAACCGTTGGAAACGTTCGATGAATTGATTCCTTGTCCGAGAGAATATGAATATGACCATTACAAACATGGTTTTCTTGTTCATTACGTTGATCCCTGTATTACAAAGGAACTTTCTTCCTCCGCGCAATCCATTGACTCCGAAGGAGAACCGATTAACTGGCCTCAGTATATTGCGAAGGAAAATATCATCTTTGTTTCTGCAGGTTCCCAAGTGTTGGATTACGAGGACAAAGCCAAGAATCTTTTCCATTCCATGTGCAAGGCGATGCAATCTCCGCAATTAAAGGATTGCTTCCTGATTGTCGCCGCCGGTTCCAAATTGGTAAACAGCCCTGAATGGAAGAATTACGACAAGTCTAAAATTCTTATTGCCAGCTGGGTGCCTCAGCGAAAATTGCTTGAAGAGGGCGATGTTAAATGCGCCATAATCCACGGTGGTCTTGCCACAATCAAGGAATGCGTATATTTTAACCGCAAATTCGTCATTAACCCTTTGGGCAAAGACCAAATCGACAACGCCCTTCGTTTGAAGTATCTCGGCATAGACAACATGCTGTCCATGGCGAACGTAAACCCGAATACGCTGCTAGACGCAATAAACAGGGTGACGTCGGATTACCGTTTAGAGGCGAAACTGGATAAACTAAGTGAAGTCTTCCATGTGCTTGAAGACGAAGATGCTAAAGATCCGGTTTACCAATCCGCATTAATTAAGACTGGATGTAAAATTATACAGGGTGTTCTAGATGCCCAAGATATGGTTACTCCTGATCAAAACCAGGGGTAATTGCGTTAGGGATAGTGACCCCTTGGGGACAAGACCCGCGCAGCGGGGCTTGGTTCTGGGAGGCGGGCGGCAAGCGTATGCGAAGCCGATTGCCCCCAGAATATAGCCCGACCCACACGACAGTGTGGGGAACGCCCATAAAAAAAGGCCAGATGGTGCTCGGTATCGACATGCCGAAGTTCGTCATCCCGATGTTCATCGTGGAAGCCGTTCTCCTGGTGCTCTTTACCGTTCCGCCGAAGCGCCTCAAACAGGACTTCATCAGCATCCCGATGCTGGTGCTGGACGTGGTGAACAGCTTTACCGACGTGATCAGTTACATCCGTCTGTTCGCTGTGGGCATGTCCGGTGCGGCCATTGCCGAAGCGTTCAACGACATGCTCTCGCCGCTGTTCGGCTCTGCGGTCGGTATCGCCGGTGCAGCCTTCCTGCTGCTCTTCGTGCATGGCCTGAACATCGCGCTTGCGGTCATGGGCGTCGCGGTCCACGCGGTACGTCTGAATACACTCGAATTTTCAAATGGACTTGGCCAGGAATGGAGAGGATTTGCGTTCGCGCCCTTCGCCAAGCAGAAAAATTAAACCAAGGGATAATTCCCGCTACTTAATGAGGAAAAAACAATGGAACCGAATACAATGGTTACTCTCGCTACCGTGAGCCAGAAAGCGACTCAGCGTAAGCGAGTCGTGCTGGCGAGAGAACAACCGAAGGTTGTTCGGTCATTATAGGGGTGCTGCAGCTGCGCTTGGCATTGCGGCTATGGGCTCTGCCCTTGGTTGCGGAACGGCTGGTATGTCCGCCATCACCATGTGGAAGAAGGCTTATGCCCAGGGCAAGTCCGCCCTCTTCACGCTCCTGGTGTTCGTGGGTGCCCCGATTTCCCAGACGATTTACGGCATGTTGCTCATGAACTTCATCCTGAGCAAGGCTGCTGAATCCGGCTTTACCAACTGGGGCGGCTGCCTCGGCGCCGGTATCTTCGGCGGGCTTGGCATGATGGCTTCTGCCTGGTACCAGTGCAAGTCCGCGGCCGTGGCTTGCGACGCTCTCGGTGAAACCGGCAAGGGCATGGTGAACTACCTGATGGTCTTGGGTATCGTGGAAACCGTGGCCCTGTTCGTTCTCGTGTTCTCCATGATGGTGCTCTAATCCAGCGAGGTAACACGTATGGATCAAGCTCAACTTTTAACGCTCGCGAAACTCGGCGCGGTGGCGGCCTTGGGCCTTGCCGCGGTTGGTTCTGCGCTGGGCTGCGGGACTGCCGGCATGGCGGCCATCGGGGCCTGGAAGAAGGCGTATCTCAAGGGTAAGAACGCGCTGTTTACGCTGCTCATCTTCGTGGGCGCGCCGATTGCGCAGACGATTTACGGCATGTTGCTGATGATGTACATCCTGAACAAGTCCCAGGCGGCTCCGGCCAACTGGGCTGCATACCTGGGTGTCGGTATCTTCGGTGGCATCGGCATGATGGCATCTGCCTGGTACGTGGGCAAGTCCGCTGCGGACGCTTGCAACGCCCTCGGCGAAACTGGCAAGGGCCTCGTGAATTACCTGATGGTCTTGGGCGTCGGCGAAACCGTCGCGCTGTTCGTCATGGTTTTCTCCATGATGCTGGTATCGTAGAACTAAGTGTCATTCTGAGCGAAACGCCGTGTGAGGCGTGGAGTCGAAGGATCTCCCATTACAAAAAGACGAGTGATATTCAATCACCCGTCTTTTTTGCATCATAAAAAAGTTATTTATACAGTTGCAGGGGAAGTATATCCCCAATAAGTTCAAAATGCCTATCTAATGAGAAAAGCGTCAGTCTGTTTTGCAAGGCGTTCTGAGCAATCATCAAATCGGGCAAACCGACCTTGTTTATGCCATGCTTCAAGTTCTCCGTCTGCATGTAGATAAGGCTGTTCCAGTCAATCTGCATTGGGGCTTTCGGCAGGAGGTTTAGCAGGTTTTCAAGTTCCGTTTCGCCCCGTTTCCTTATAGATGGAAGCAATTCGGCAAGAATGATATCGTTAATGCAGATGCTGCCGTGGTCAATCAGATTTTTGAGCGCTTCCTTGCTTTCGCCACCACGAAAACCGTCTATCCATACGGACGTATCAACGAGGGTCATTTCTACCTCGCAGGGCGTCGAGATCGATGTCCAGGTCGGTGTTGCCGAGATACTTCTTCAAACCAGAAATGTCGTGTGCTTTCTGTGACTTTTTTTCCATGAGAAGAAGACCTATTTTCCACTGGAGTTCCTCCAGTTGGGTATAGGGCAGTCCTTCCACTTGTGATTCGAGTTCTGCAAAGGCTGTTTCCGACATATTTGGACCTCTCTTGTGTGTAATATACATTATTTGCCCCAAATTTGCCAATACCATTCCAAGTTGGAAGGCTACTTTGACTGTTGAAAATAACTTTTTTTGAGAAAATAAGCCAATGAACTCGTCTTCTATGAGGTAAATTTTCATCTGGCGCATAATAATAGTCACTTTCAATTAGTCCGATATGATATTCATTGTTTCCGTTGGGCGACAAGACTACGGCACCTTTCTTTAGTCCTTTGCATGTGGTCCATAGGAATCCGCATGAAAGACCAGCACTGACATTACCCTTGTCAGGATGCGACGCTTTCCAAATGGGAACATATTTTTTGTTGAATTGTTTCCAATCGTCTGGTAAATTTGAAGATAAGTCTTCTTTTATGTCAAAGTCAACACCGATATAATTGCCTTTAAGGCAGTCTTCAAAAAAGCACCCTGCTTTCCCGAGCATTATTCTGTTGTACTGAGTCATAGATAATATTTCCTTTGTGACGCATAAATAATCAAAATGGTGCTATTTGCATCCACGTTAGGGATAGTGACCCCTTGGGGCGGCGCTGTGGCGCCGTTGCAAGAGCCGCGCGGGCGAGCCGCAGGTGCGCACGGGAGGCCTTGCAATATAGCCCGACCCACGCGGTAGTGTGGGGAACGCCCAAATCCAGCTACAAAAAACAATGGAACCGAATACAATGGTGACTCTCGCTACCGTGAGCCAGAAAGCGACTCAGCGGGAGCGAGTCGTGATGGCGAGAGGACCAGCTACAAGAGCGTTTTTCAGCGTGTGTTAAGCTGGTCCGGTCGCTTGGGGTGCTTGGCGTCGGCGAAACCGTCGCGCTGTTCGTCATGGTGTTCTCGATGATGCTCGTGTCGTAGCGGAATTACGAGTAGGCAGTAGACAGGATTGTCATTGCGAACCCCGTAAGGGGTGAAGCAATCTACTTGAGAAGTCTTTTTCGAATAGCGGGGCTATGCCCCGTTATTTTTTGTATAATTGTATTGAGAAAATCTATGGACCGTAAAGACGAAATAATCCTGATTCAGGTGCGGCTTCTGCGGCTTGCCGCCAAGACCTGGCATAAGGATATGCCGGAGGTTGCGAAGTTGGTTCGTCAGTACAAGGTTTATGACTTTATGCAGGACATGTACGAAGAGTTCCATGTGCAAGGTGATTCGGCAAGCCTCAATGAGGTTGAAGCATACCTAAAAAATCAAGGGGTGGCAGTATGAACGATATGGCGGCGTTTGTTCAGAATTCGTCCATGGAAGATAAAATTGAATTTGCCATGTGCCTGCTTGCGCAGATGTCCATACGTGATTTGATGGACAAGAATAATTGCGACATGACAGACGCCGTTGCGGACTTTATGGAATCGACGACCGCCGTTTGCCTGTTTGACAAGGAGACTGGCCTTTGGGAAAATGGCCCCGATTACATTGTAGGCGAATACGAACGGGAAAAACGTCGGGCATTGGCCTAGATTTCCCTATGGATAAGGACGAAATTCAACATAAGGAAATTGCCGCGGGTAGATGGGCGGAAATACTTGACTATAGACGCCCAACGGGATTTCGATATGTTCATGCCTGGGGCTAAGAAGACCATTCCAAGCGAATTTGAGAAAAAACATCCGTAATCTGCTGTTGCCGGACTTTCAAAGTCCGGCAATTATCTATATTCACGACATGGCTTTTTAGCTGCATCGGCGGTCGTGTGCCGGTCGGGTAACAGGCTACCAGTTTTTAGAGTTTTTGCTCTTATTCTCAGTTTCGAAATCCGCTAAATTTCAAATGCATACGAGAATAAGGCGAACGCTCACGTCCCTATGGGGCGTGGGTCGTTCGTGCTTGTAGTATGCAGGGCTTTTAGCGGAGCCTCGAAACATGCAAGTCGGATGATTCCACGCCTTTTTTATATGCTCCTGTTATTCCGGAGCGCGAGGCACGATAGAATCCACTTGCAAAAGGGTAAGGGTTAGAACTGAACCTTTAACCTTTTTGTACATGAGGCCCCCATGCCCTCGCTGACCTGGATTGGCAAAGACGCCGTTTTGAATCACCACCTAGATGTCCCTTATCGGGTTCTGGAAAAGAAATACGATTTTGGCGACGGCGAGCCGGGCAACAAGATTATCCACGGTGATAACTTGGAAGCGCTCAAATCTCTGCTCCCTGAATATGAAGGCCGCGTCAAGTGTATCTACATTGATCCACCGTACAATACTGGAAATGAGAACTGGGTCTATAACGACAATGTGAACAGCCCGAAAATCAAGAAGTGGCTGGGGCAAGTTGTAGGGAAGGAATCCGAGGACTTGACGCGTCACGATAAGTGGCTTTGCATGATGTACCCGCGCCTTAAGTTGTTGCAAAAATTGTTGCATGTCGACGGCTTTATAGCTATATCGATAGATGATAATGAACTTTACAATTTGGGAAATGTTTTGGATGAAATATTTGGTTCTGCAAATAGAGTTGCTTGTATACCTGTTTTGACAGAGCCTTCAGGAGGAAAATCAAAAGAAGCTCTTCGTATAGGCCATGAATATATTTGTGTCTATGTGAAAAAAGAATTCAAAGGTCTTAAGTATGAATCTAAAAATGTTGAAGGTCGTGTTGAACACGATGAGTTTGGGGAGTTTATACGGGGACGAGAGTTAAGTAAGTGGGGAAGCGAATCTCTTAGAGAAGATAGACCTGATATGTGGTATGCTATAAAAGCCCCTGATGGAACTGATGTGTATCCTTATCGTAATGATGGAAAGGAAGGAAGATGGCGTTGGGGAAGAAAAAAATCAAAAATGATTGAAATTCTGAAAAATCCTCAAAATGCTTTATGGGAAAAAAGAAAGTACGATAATGGGGTTGTGGTTAATGGTCAAACAGAACGGTGGTTCCCTTATGAGAAAATAAGGGAAAAAGAAAAACAGTTTGGGTGGAATACATGGCTTGATACTATTGGGTATAATTCAATAGGAACAAATGAGCTAAAACAAATATTTGGGGAAAAAATATTTGACACTCCAAAGCCAACAACATTAATTCAATGGATTGTAAATTTGATGGATGATGAAGATGGTATTGTTCTTGATTCCTTTGCGGGTTCTGGAACAACTGCTCATGCTGTTTTAAATCTAAATAAGCTGGATGGCGGAAACAGAAAATTCATCCTTGTTGAAATGGAAAATTACGCAGAATCCATTACAGCAGAAAGAGTACGAAGAGTTATAAAAGGGTATAAGTCTGATGTCCAAAATGAACTATATTCAAAAGAATTGACAATAAAGGATATCAAAAGAGGCTCTGAAATTGTCAAAGAACTAGATAATGTTCGTGATGAACATAAAAAAGATTATGACAAGTTTGAATCTATCATAGAAAATAAATGCTTGAAGCTTTTGGGTGTCAAAAAAGGTGAATGCGAAGGCACCGGAGGCTCTTTCGCCTACTACGAACTGGGCCCAGAACTATTGAAGGATGGTTTTATCAACGAAGATGTCCCGGAGCAGACCATCCGTGAATACCTCTATTACACCGAAACAAACCACGCTTTGCCGCAAAGCAACAATGGGCATCCAGCACATCTAGGGAACTTCGAAGGCGTCGCCTACTATTTCCTTTACAACAAGGACGAAACAACGACGCTTGATGCGACTTTTCTTGCGTCAATTTCGGAGAAGGCCGACCGCTATGTAATCTATGCGGACAACTGCATTATGCCGCAAAAATTCCTTTTTGACCACGACATCACCTTCAAGAAAATTCCGCGTGATATCCGGAGGTTCTAATGATTCTCAAGCAATACCAGAAAGACATCATCGAAGATTTGACCCGCTATCTGGAAATTCTCCAAAAGACAAAGAACATTTCGGAGAGCTTCAATGAATTCTGGCGGCTGCACCCGCGGACTCCACTCACTCCGTTCCCCGGCGAAATCGTGGAACCCTACAAGAACAATGTTGCAGGCGTTCCTCATGTGTGCCTGAAGGTCCCGACTGCTGGTGGAAAAACATTCATTGCCGCCAATGCGCTCCGACCGATTTTCTCGATATTTCCGCAAGACCATGCAAAGACTGTCGTATGGCTTGTTCCGTCAAATTCCATCCTTGAACAGACCATTCGCAACTTTTCGAACCCGGAACACCCATATCGCGAACAGTTGAATGCGGATTTCGGGAATCGCGTGGAAGTCTATGACAAGACTGCTCTTTTACAGGGTGCGGGATTCAACGCTTCGTCCGTAAAGGAAAACTTGTCATTTTGCATCCTCAGTTTCGATAGCCTGCGGAGCCGCAACAAAGACAATCGCAATGCCTACAAGGAAAACGGCAACCTGTTGTCTTTTGCGGAATCTGCTGATGAAGAAGTGTCCTTGATGTCGGTTTTCAAGCAGCTGAACCCTGTAATCGTTGTAGATGAAAGCCATAACGCGGAAAGCGAACTGAGTGTCGATATGCTCAAGCAGTTGAATCCGAGTTTTATATTGGACTTGACGGCGACTCCGCGAAAAAACAGCAACATCATCAGCTTTACCAGTGCCTTTGAACTCAAAAAAGAAAGCATGGTCAAGTTGCCCGTGATTGTCTATAATCACCAAAGCAAGGACGAAGTCGTAAATTCGGCGCTGGAACTTCGCACCCGCTTGGAGCGAGCCGCTTCTGACGCTCAAAATCAGGGAGGGGCGCCCATTCGCCCCATCGTCCTATTCCAGGCGGAGCCCAAGACAAAAGAAGACAACGCCACTTTTGATAAAATCAAGGCGATGCTAATCGAAAAGGGAATCAAGGAAAGCGAAATCAAGATAAAGACTGCCGATAAAAACGAGTTGGCCGGTGTAGACTTGATGTCGAGCGATTGCGAAGTCCGTTACATCATTACGGTGAATGCTCTGAAGGAAGGCTGGGATTGTCCTTATGCGTACATTCTTGCTTCGCTTGCCGACAAGAACTCCGCTGTGGATGTGGAACAGATTCTCGGAAGAGTACTGCGCTTACCTTATACCCGTAAAAATCCGAATCCGATGCTGAACATGAGTTATGTGCTTACGGCATCGAACAAGTTCTTGGATACCGTGCAGAATGTGGTGGAAGGGTTGAACCGCGCAGGCTTCAGCGGCAAGGACTACAGAATTGCGGATACGCAGGTGATAAACAATGATTCGCCTAGTGTGGCACCTGTCGCACCGCCACCAGTCGATTTGTTGTCGCCTGTTTCACTGGAAACGCAAGAGCCTTCGGCAAATGGCTTTGGCGGAATCATGCCACCAGCAACAAGCTGGAATCCTGGGGCGAGCACTAGTCCTGCAAGCCCTGCCGTGCAAGACATAGAACGTTTGGCAAGGCAAGAAAATGAAACGATGGAAAAGCAAATCCAGGAGAGTAAATCTTCTGGAGTCGCCCCGACACCTGCAGATCTGGAGAAGCAAGTGAAAAACGCCCACATCAAGGAAAACTTCATTGAAAGTGCAAGTGGAATTTGCCTGCCTAAATTCTTCATGAACATGGATGGCATTGAAAACGACTTGTTCGGTCTCTGTGAAATGGAATTTGAAAAGGACATGCTCCTGAAAAAATTCCCGCTTCGCACCTGCGATACTTCTATCAACTTTGACAACGTAGATGCGGAAATATACAAGGTCGATTTGGACGAAAATACCAAGGACAATACTCCGACATTTTGCAAAGTAGGGAAGGATGTTCAAACAAGTCTCGCACAATGGATTTTAAGTATCAAGGATGTCGAAGGCAAACGCAAAAAATGCGCCGAATTGCTAGTAGGGCTTGTCGGAAAAATGTACCCCATTCCTGACCAAGAAATCAAGATATACATTGAACGCGTCTTGGAATCATTCGATGACGCCGCATTCAACCACATGCTGAATAACTCCGCCCCATACGCCGCAAAAATCAAGGCAGCCATCCAAAATCACGCTGATACCTATGTGCGTGACGAGTTCCGCCGTGAACTAGATTCGGACAAGATTATCTTGAAGCCCTCCTATATGTTCAAAAAGCAGAAGCCATATTCTGCGAAAGGCAAGAGCATTGCCAAGAGCCTATACGAACCGGAAGAAGGTTTCAATGAATTCGAAGCCGAAGTCGTGAACGATATCGCCAATTTGGAAAATGTGGAATTCTGGACCCGCAACAAGGAACGCTCGGATTTCTGCATCAACGGGTTCATCAACCACTATCCTGATTTCATCATCAAGACGAAAAAAGGTAAAATAGTCCTGCTGGAAACCAAGGGCGACCACTTGGATGCCGCGAGAAAAATTGAACTCGGGAACCTCTGGGCGTCAAAAGCCGGAAACGAATATCGCTATTGCCTAGTGTATAAGGACCGGAGCGAAGAGGGCGCATACACCAAGGAAGAATTCTTGAGCCAGATGAGGAACTGGTAAAAAATTACGTGCGCATGTAGAATCTACACATCGCCGTGACACAACTTTTACAAAAAATAATGCAACCCAGACAAAGTTTTTAGTTAGTTTGTACTCAATTACACTTTGTCCTTAATTTTTGTTTTTTCGTCGGAAACGGGCATTTGGGGTGATACGCTTTTGAAATTTTGGCGGTATCTTTGAAGACAAGGGAACGCAAGAGTTCCTGAGACAAAAACCGACAACCTTCAAGAACGAGGATAGAATCATGATGAAGATTCACGCTCTCAACTACAGAACACTCCGCAACGAAGAATTCCTGGGACTCCACAAGTACTTCGTTGAGCAGACTGCAAGCATCACCAGCGAAGAGATTCGCAAGTCCATCGAAGCCTACCGCACCTCTGTAACCGAATACGCTAACCTCATTGAAGTGTCTGTCGACGAATCTGCCGCAAGGGCCGTCAGCCGCCTTGATTCCGAACGCAATGCCGCCTACTCCTCTTGCAGGAACTTTGCGAAGAGCCTCAAGTCGCTTGCCGACAGCGGCGTGGTTGCCACGGGAGAACGTCTCCGCAAGATCTTTGCCGAGAACGCCGACCCCACGAGGCTGAATCAGGACCAGTCCACGGGTACTTTCACGAACCTCATCAATACCCTCAAGGAAATTGGTGATGACAAGTTGAGCGCCTGCGGATTCAAGCCCTGGCTCGAAAACCTCGAAAGCAAGCACAACGAATACCTGACGGCGGTGCAGAACCGCAACAAGGAAATCGCTTCGAAGGTGGCCGACGCCAACAAGGTGTATCGCGAACGCTGCCTCGAAGGATTCGGAATCGTGACGACGCTTGCTATCGGCAAGGCCACCCTCGACAAGGACGAAGGCTGCATCCAGTTCATCAACGCCGTGAACAGCCACATCGACCAGAAGAAGGTGCACCTGAAACTTCGCAAGGGAAAAGGGAAGAATACGACCGAGTCTCCCGAGACGACCGTGGTAGATTTCCCCACCGAAACGAAGGAAGAGGAAAATGCCGCATAGCTGTAAACGACATAACATGAATAACATTGCTCCTGCCTGATAAAAATCAGGCAGGAGTTTTTTGTTTTACAGGGCGTGGCCGAATAGGCCGTGCCCTGTGTTGCGAGGGGGTGCTGGACGACGCGTTCAAGGCGAAGGTCGCCCTGGCCGCCATCAAGGAAGACAAGACCCTCGGTGAACTCTCCGCCGAGTTCGGCGTGCACGCCAACATGATCCTCAAATTTAGGATATTGACTTCTATTTCAGTTTCCGTACTAAACGAAAACCTTTGGCATATTTTTTTTGTTTGTAAGGCGAACAACGTTCTATTAATGTTCCATCTTCATTAAAAGTCCCCTCACAGATTTTTTTCTTTTTACTTTCTTCAACTTTCACCATTTTAAAAAACAACTGACAAGCGGGACTTTGGTCGTATTCTTGGCTTACACGACATTCCAATGCATGACTATAATTTTTACTAGCATCATTCTTTATCAAGACATATTCCAAGGCATTTCCATATACATCGTATAGCCCGAATGGATTAGGATCTTTTTCACCTGATGCGTTACAAAATGAACGAGAACTATCGCCAAATATCTGTTCGTATTTAGTAACTACTCCGCTTAAAAGATTATCATTTCCCCAGAAGAAGTCATCTTGGGAGCCTGCTTGCTGTAGGGCACCCCATTCTTCATAAAAGGGGATTCTATAACCATTAGCGGACGTATCGATTACAACAACATCATTCAATCTTTTTTCAATGAATGGCAAAGATGTCTTGCGCCACTGTTCAATAGGCAAAATTTTGTAAACCGAATCTAGTCCATCTCGAATACTACGTGTATTTGCATAGCGATAGATATTCGTAGTTTCAAAGGGTTGGTTTTTGTTTCCGGTATGTTCAATACTATTATATTTTTTTCGTTCCAACCACTCTGCCTCCCCTATACTAAATTCTGTCGCATCTACAATTAAATCTTGCGACAACGAAACATTTCTGAACCCCGATTCAGGATTTCTCTTTTCCCTACTAGGTATCTTTTTCCCATAGAACACACGATGGGAACCTTTGGAAAGGTTGACAATTTTTTGATTTATAAGGATCCAGTTTGTGTCAATCAAATTTTTCTTTGACGTATCTGGAATATAAAGAGCAGCAACACTTCTAGTGAAGTCATCTGTAAACAAGCAAAGGCAATTTAAAGAGTCTAACTCCGCTTGAAACGATAAAAGCCAAGTTCCTTTTTCAGTAAAATTCAATGGACATATTTTTACATATTCGTTTTTATTTACTTCAAACCATCTTGTTCGATTCTGCAAAAGCGATTGCTGAACAACAGAAAAATTTCTGGTTTCATGATTCGACGGTCTTTTTTTTATAACAAAATAAACATTCCAGTCAAAGACACCCTGTTTATTTAAATCAAGAGAAAGTGTTGAATTAGAAACTTTTCGCCCCTTTGCGTCGAAAACGGCATTGTTTTCTGTAGCAAAGGCATTGTTTGCAGCGACAAGAAAAATAAAAAAGCTGATAATTACATTCTTCATTGATCGATCTCCCATTGCCTAGAATCTGCACAGTCTGACTCGGATAAACGATGCAAGCAATCCCATTGCTTTTCGTAATGGGTTCCATCTTTACTTAACATAGGCCTATTTCTTAATTTTACTCCATTCTGATCAAATTTAAACATCAGATTACCTTCAGAGGACTCTTTATTTTTTAGGCCTAGATTAGACAAATCTTCCACATCCTCCAAACCTAGCAAATGTCCAAGTTCATGCAGAACGAATCGATAATTTTCTTCAGTGTAGGGATTAAGGGATACAGCTCCTATATAATTTCCCATTCCATTTAAGGTAAGATATTTTGTTTCTGCCCTAGATGTAGATGAAATGTGGGCATTAAAATATTGATTAGATGTACCTTTGGAAAATGTCAATTGATGTTTTTCTTCTAGAAGAACATTACAACGAGGATCAATAATATCTTCTACAGAACTCAGGTTCTTAATACTCCTCCAAGATCGTCCACCATCATCGCTAACATCCCAGTCTGCACCATAATGCCATTTTAATTTATAGTCAGCATAAACTGCACAATCGTCATCTGTTGAATAAATCATACCTAAATCATATACGGTATTAGGTTGCGGTTGATCATTTGTAGAAATACCCTCTGTACATGGTTCTATTCCACCCCCAAAATTTTCTCTAAATGTCCAAAACTTTCTTGTCGGGATACCAAAACCCATTATTACCCTTTTATCATAATCAGACATTTCGTTCCCAGAAAAAATATTTACAAGTTTTTCTTTTAACACATCGATATCATCCATTGTTTCTTGATAACATGAACTATTCGTGTCATCTACTTTTACAGACAAAAATGACCCATCAACATCTGCATAATATTCATCACTTTCCTCTTTGGAAACATTATCAGAAAGCTTAATTGTTTTAAATTGATATCGTACATTTACAACAGCTTGATTTAGCACTCTTGCAAAATCAGCAGTCCAAAAAGTTTTCCCTTGATTCAAGTATTTCGTTTTTTCAACAAAATCATCATAACCCACTTGCAATACTGTCACATTAAAATCTTTTCTTCCGTATGTATGGATGTCCAACAACTTAACAAGTTGTTGATTTCCGCCGTATTCACGACACAAACCGATTTGATTTATTGAATTTTCAAACGACGAAGGAACCTGATATTCAAAATCTTTTTCATACTCATTTTCCGAATGAGAATCGTCTATAACATATACATTTTGCGTTATATCACCAGAATTGCATATATAATATGTATACCCAGCGTCAATATCATAATTTCGATGGATATTCACAAACCCATTTTCACTTGACGCAATCGAGAAGTGAACAACTTTATCTTCATCATTTTCCGGTTCAGTATGTCTGTCAAATCCCCACTGATGACTATCATGAGGACGAAAGTTTATATCGGAAGTCCACTGATAAATTGTTGTTGCAGGAAGAAACTGAGTTGTTAAGTTATTGCTCCGATATGGTGTTGTTGGATCATAATAGCAACCGACAAGATACAAATTTAGAAAGAATATTATGTATAACTTATTTACCATTCAATTACCTTATACTCAAATTGATCTGTTGGTTTTAAAACAGGTATAACAATAACATCATGATGAATCCCTATTTTATCTAAATCAGACGAGAATATTATTAGGCGTCCATGTTTTTCAGGGTCATAATCCACACTAGTTGGATTTTTAATAATTGATTGAAAAACATATTTGCCGTTTTCTTCTCCGTTACGGAAAAAAGTAACATTTACACTAGGCACATTTTCATATGGGTTAAAATTTTCATCAAGTAAAGTGAATTGGACCACACCCTTGTCAATTTTCGTTTTTTTATGTTTTTTTATAAGTTTTTTTATGACTCGACCATATTTCCCGTGTGCGACAAAATTGATAAAGTCCCAATTTGGTAAAGCTTCAAAAACGAACCTTGATATTGCTGTTTTTTTAAATTGTTCATTAAAAAAGACACCGTATTCAAAATCTTCATCAATTTCATACCATGAATACGCTCCCAAATCAACAGATTCATTTCGCTCTGTGTTTAAAATATCTTTGTTTAAAACAAAAACGTCTTTATAACCAACCGCAATGGCTGGAGAACCTTTTTGTAAGGTCAAACCCGCATCAAATGAAAAAAATCGATTTACACCAGCAGGATTTGATTCATCAATAAAAAGAGGATTTTCTGTTGTGTTGCCAACGCCTGGAAAAGAAACCTGAGTAACAGAATGATGTACACTTAGTGATGTAGACAAAACGCTTAAACAGCTTTGTTCAGAGCAGGAATTATTTTTATTTCCCCATATAATTGAATTATAAACTATTCCTGAACGACTTGTTATTGCCGAATATTCCGATGCCAAATTACCGAAAACAGTCGCATTTGTCATCTGAATATTACCATCAACTAATATTGCGCCACCGTTTCCAACAGATTTATTCTGGCTAAATATAACATTTTGTGCAAGCATTTCTGCAGAAACATAAATAGCTCCACCATGTTCTTTTGATTCATTTTTTTCAAAAACACCGTTTTTCACATAAGCATTTTTCGCATATAGAGCACCACCAGATTTATATGCCAAATTAATTCCGAAATAACAATTTTCCAAATTCATAGTATCAGATGAGTAGATTGCGCCGCCATTGCCACCAGCATTTGACGATGAAATAAGTACATTTTTTAAGTTAATTTTTTGATTGGCAGTACCAATTGCTCCGCCATTCCCTGCGTTAAAGCCATTTGCGATACGCAATCCCGTAAATGAACGAGGCGAGCGGCCTTCAATCTCTATGTGTGCTACATTACCAAGATTGATTAGCGGAAGATCGTTTTCGGAGGTCAGGTCCCAAAGATTTTCCGTATTGCCTTTCAGTTCAAAACCGACTTTCCAGGGAACTACTCCGTCAGTAAAGTTGTCGGTCACATTCCAAACGCCACCCGCCATGTTGATTTCGCGACCTGTCGCCTTGGCTGTTTCGAGAACGGTCGCAAAGTCGCCCACGGCAGTCGCTGCGGTTGTGCCGTCACAGCCCTGCTTGCACTGGGTTTGCGGATTCCAGTAGATACGGTAGTTTGCACTCTTGGTAAAGTTGAATACATAACTGCTACTGAACGCTTCGGCGGGGAAACCCGAAATCATGTTCCTGGTAAGCGAGATGTTTGCGGTTACATTAGAAGACGGAAGTTCGACCGTTGTCGATGTTTCGCCGTTCACCTTGAATTGGGCGTTATTCGCATAGACAAACATTTCGATAGCAGACGCGGAAAGCGGCAACTGTGAAACATAGCGGAACACTCCAGGCTCAAAGAACGGTCCGAAATGTTCCTCGCTGTGGGAGATTTCGGACGCTCGGGGTTCCTGAGAAACCGTAGATTGCGGCTCTATCTGGAATTTGTTGGCATACACGGCTCCGACAAGGTGCGATCGCGACGGAATGCGAACGAATGCGGACGGAGCGACAAACTTTCCAAAATACAAACCGTCCGTTCCCATATCGACATTCTCACCGGCGACATTCCACAAGATTTCACTGGGGTTCCCGCCCGTAATGGAGAATGTATTGCGGTCGCCAAAGCGGACATTTCCCAAGACATTAATTGTAATCGGGCCGGAAGTCAAGTCAAATGCAAACTCGGCATCAGGTTCCGTAAAGATATTTTGAAATGTATAAGAACCCGATGACAAATGGACCTTGGATCTTGCATTGGCATAGAACGCTCCGTAATTACTCGGCGATACCGTAACATTCTGGTCAAGTCCAACAGAAATTGGAGTTATCCCTGCAACTATATTCGGAATTCCGACAACAGGCTTTGATAGAGTTGCCGCACTCTTTGTCTTGGCTACGACACCGTTTTGTTCCTCACACTGATTGATATAATGCAAATCACCACTGATGTTCGCACGTTCACGCAAGAAGCAACGGCCCGAAGCATCGACATTACCGTAAATCCTGGAATCCACACCAAGTTCAAGATTTTGACCGAATACATCGCCCAAAGACATGGAATTATCACGGAAATCGACCATATCGGCAACGACAACGTATCCCCAATCGCCTGCCAATGTTGCATAAGAATTGTTTCCGCCTATATTTTGGTTCGAACCGCAGTCAAGGCAATTCAGACTGACATCAGAAAGATAAACCGTCCCGGAATTTTTACCAAGATTGAATTCAAATCGGGCGTTGCTGACATTGCCCGACTGCATCGTGAAAGTCTTTGTTACAGTTCGTCCATTTACGGTCGCCGCAACTTCACCGAATTCGGCGAAAGCATCATAAGGGAAGCCGTCACGCCCGATGCGAACTTCTACATAGCGGCGAGCACTAACACCCTGTAGGTAAAACTTGACTTCGTATGTCTTACCAGCCTGTAATTCAATATTGCTGCGGGTCAGTTGAACATGCCAGTAATCAGAGCCACCATTGGCTACAGAGACAAATCCGTTATTGAAAGTTGCGTAGGCTCCATTATAATTTGCAAGATTCCACTCGGAATACGGGAAATCGAGGGCGAAAGCGCTATCTAGCCCTAATAGACAAAGAATGGCAAAAATATAAGAATGTAACTGTTTCAAGTTTTCCTCTTGTTGTTTTCAAAGATGCGTCAAGGTAGCAATATTTTAACATATTGTCAATGCATTTGGTAAGTTTTCCATATCATTTCTTTAAATATGCTGTTGACTGTTGCATTCGCGTTAGGGATAGTGACCCCTTGGGGACAAGACCCGCGCAGCGGGGCTTGGTTCTGGGAGGTGAGCGGCAAGCGTAAGCGAAGCCGATTGCCCCCAGAATATAGCCCGACCCACACGGTAGTGTGGGGAACGCCCAAATAAAGAAGACGTATTACCTGGACATCACCAACTACGGCTGGTTGCCTGAACCGCTGAAGAACGCGATGCTCTGGATCCGCACTAGCGCCCCGACTGACCCTGCGAAGTTCGAAGCCTACAAGGCCTTCGCCCAGTCGATCACGATTCTGCCCGAAAGCTTCGTGCCGAAGGCGGCGGGTGCCTCCCAGATGCAGCATATCCAGCTGTTCTGCTTCTGCATCGCCGTGGTCCACCTGAGTATCGCTCACGTGTGGAACGTCTGCGTGCGCATCAAGCGCAAGGACTCCACGTTCATGGCGCAGGTGGGCTGGCTTATCGGCTGCTGGGTGATGTTCTTCCTGGCCTGCCAGATGGTGCTCGGTATCGACATGCCGAAGTTCGTCATCCCGATGTTCA
>JAEEGJ010006250.1_pt1 | contig 36009 bp, 25 predicted proteins | sample 8958761 | NCBI WGS metagenome assembly JAEEGJ01 (sample SAMN16246546, study PRJNA631951) | gut metagenome | biome: gut microbiome; feature: rumen; material: RS-attached | host: Bos | place: Iran: Karaj | collected 2018-10
CCATCGCCAACGTCCTTCGGAACCATCATTCCTAATTGGATAAACATCTTCGCCATTAGGACCAGGAATAGGAAACCACATTGATGGAGAATCTTCTCTTCGAGAACCTGCTCCCCATTTATTTAATTCTCTTCCTTTTGCATAAATGCCTTTTTCATCTTTAAATATAAAAGAATTTTCTTCTTCAAATTCTTCTCCAAGTAAAAGTTCCTTTTTTTCATTTCCATTGTTTAATTGTTTTGCATAAACAATTACATAATCATTTACAGGTTTTATATTTCTTGTTTTTGTTCCACCTTTTATTGATAGTCGACTTATATTGCTGATAAAGTTTTCTTCGCCAAAAACATCATCAAATAAACATTTCACATACGCCTGGTTCTTATCATCAATGCTGCAAAAGATAACACCATCTTCCGAAAGCAATTGTTTTGCTAACTGCAATCTTGGATATAACATTGAAAGTAAATTATCACGAGTTATTGCATTCTGATAATTTGTTTTGGCAAACTCCCCCATACTGTCTTTACCATAGGGGGGATCTATGTAAATTACATCTATGCTGCCTTTATATTGAATCAAAAGATTTTGTAAAGCCAGACAATTATCTCCAATTATCAATTTATTTGTTGGTTTTGAATCATCTATATGAAATGAAAGTTCTTCATTCTTTTTAAAGAAATGTATGTCTTCAGATTTTTTTTCAAGTTTTGGTGCAAAATGTAAACCTGTCTTTTTATATACAGTACCAAGTGTTGCTATGCTTATTGCTTCATCCAAAGAGTCGGCATTATTTATAAGCTTTATCAAGAGTTCTGCATTAGTTGGTTCCAAAATCTTATCTTGAACACGCTTGTTTATTTCTTCGATGAGAGATTGTTTTGTGTCTGTTTGTGGCATATTTTCATCCTTTTTAGACATTTTCTATAGACTTTATGCTAAAAAGTATAAAATATATTAACTTTAAAGTATATGGAAAAAGTATATTTTTAACATTTAGACAGACCACTAATATGTTAATTTTATGTTTTCTGCATGAAAATATTAGTTATGCAGGATTCAGATATAAGAAATCGAGTTGCTAGCAATTTAAGAATTCTTCGTAAGCAAAAGAAACTTACTCAATTTGAATTAGCTGAAAAAGCAAATCTTTCAGAAAGCGCAATTAAAAGTTTGGAATTGGCTATTTCCTACCCAGAAGAAAAAACTCTCTCTCAAATAACAGAGGCTCTTGATGTAGATGTTGTAAAACTATTTATGCCAATCGGAGATTCTTTTAAAAACAATAAATCAAATACAACACAATTAAAATCGGCAATTGCTGATAATGTCAGAGACTATATAAACGAAATACTAAAAGATTTTATTTAGAATCTATTTTATCTTTTTCTAAATCAAGATAATTCTCCGCAGAAATTACAGAATGGCCAAGCTCCTTTTCAGTTTCTTTTCTGGCGACACCTGCAACTTTCCCGCCTCGCCGAGCAACAGACTTATTCTTATCAAAAGTATCAGGTTTTTCTTGCTGGCTTATTTCTGTAGTTACGCGTTCACCAAGCATTGTGAAAATCAGTTCAAGGTCTGTCATATGATCGCGAAGATTTTGATTCTTTTTAGTAAGACCTTTTAACTCTTTGTATTTGCTTGGTGTAAGTCCAAAAGTTGCTTTTGAGATTTCTGCCGTAAGAATTGCATAGTCACTTTCTTTTGTTATTCCGCGTTCTTTCCATTCATCGGTAAGATTCTGGCGAATTGCCATTCCACGTAGGCGTTTGTCTATCCAGTCCTTTGGATATCCTTTTTTCTCATAAAGTTCTTTCATTCGTTCCTGAGCAAGTTCTGGGTTTTCAATTTCAAGAATTCTCTCGTATCCAACTTGAGCAAGCCACTGCTTGAAGGGTTCTGCTTTTGGGGAAGGTATAGACTGTATTATGCGGAGTAAAGCCTTTACGTTTGCGGCATCAGTATTATAAAATTTACCATCAGATGACTGCATTTTCAGTTGTACCCAAATTGGGGACAACTGAAGTTTTTTAAATTCTCTATCTTTAATTTTACCCCAATATTGTCTAGGGGTAGGCGATTCCGTTAAGACTTCTACAACATCAACAATAGAAAAATACCACTGCTGCTCTTCTTCATTCCAAACCGAACGGATTTTGCTTTCTTCAAATAACTTAATCTGCGTTTTTTCGGACATATTCATCTCCCCCTTTTTTCAAAATTATATCATACAAACAGTGCCAAAGAACGACACCATTATATCATCAAGCTAAAATTTTTCATACTTTTAAATATTTTGTTTCTTCTATTACATTTCTTCAATTTCATTTATAATATTAGAGAGGTATTTTAATGTCGCAAACGGTAATCTTTGAATTGATTGGTTATATTGGTTCAGCACTTGTAATTGTTTCTATGCTCATGACTTCGGTCGTAAAGCTTCGCGTTATCAACACAATCGGAAGTGTGATTTTCTGCACCTACGCTCTGTGCATTCATTCCTACCCTACAGCCGCAATGCAGGTAGCCCTCATTATCATAAACCTTATAAACCTTCATAAGCTGCTTAATACAAAAAAAGAATATTCAGTCGTAAAGCTCACAGGCGCAGACAGCTTTCCAAAATATTTTCTTGAACAAAATAACGATGATATAAAAAAGATTTTCCCCGATTTTGATCAGATAAAATCAGACGATTCAGTTTATCTTATCTGCTGCCATTCAGATTGCGCAGGCATCCTTGTAGGCACACCCGCACCAGAAAGCGCCCTGAATGTTTCTCTTGATTACACAACTCCGGCTTACCGTGACACTTCTGTTGGAAAGTTTTTGTACAACAAACTGAAGGACGACAACATAAAAAAGCTCACCGCCAGAACAGGCATAGAGCTTCATCAAAAATATCTGCTTAAGATGGGATTCACACAAAACAACGACTATTTCGAAAAACAGTTATAAATGCCTCCGTCATTGCGAGGAGCATAGCGACGTGGCAATCCAGAAATACAAAAACACATCCTCATAACTGGATTGCCACGCTTCGCTCGCAATGACGGTTATAATACTTCACCAATCTTGTTATTATAAATTGAATACAGCGGAGGAATTGTTGCATCTTCCTGAGCAGTCACTTCCTTGCCGGAAAAATCAAACTTCTTTCCAACTGCACGCAATTCGTTTGCTGCCTGATTCAATGTCTGCTTTGTAACAAGAATAGGACGCTTGTAAAGCTTTGTTGCCGCTTCTGTTTTAATCGCAATATCAATATCATCAGAAAGAGAAATCTCTGTCATACGTTCACTGTCGCCGCCTGTTCCAATAACGACGTTTCCGTAATGAACGCCAATTCCTATGCGGATTGCAGGCATACCGCGCTCTTCAAATTCCTTACGCAGTTCAATCATTTCTTCCTGCATTGCAACGGCACAATTTACAGCAGACTGTGCGCTTTCCGGAAAGATTGCAATAATTCCGTCGCCCAGATATTTTTCAATAATTCCATTGTACTTTCGGATAAGAGGAGCAACGCGGCGCAGATAAGAATTGAGCATATCAAAAACCTGAATAGGCGTAAGCTTTTCGGAAGTAGAAGTAAAGTTTCTTATGTCTGCCGAAAGCACTGCCATTTTTGCAACCTTGTATTCTCCAAGATTTACTTCTGTAATATCTTTTTTACTGAGCAGTTCAAGAAACTCTTTTGGTACAAAACGGTAGTACGCAATGTTAGTCTCAACTAACTCTTTGTTTAATTCAACTACCTTTCGGTAGTTTTTGTCCTGAATATATGCAAGAACAATAATCTGGAAGAAAGCATAAACTACAAATGAAAGTCCAAGAAGCTTAACCCTTCCAAGAATATAAGTGTGATGAATTATAAGAATATCATTAGATGTTCCAATCGCAATAATGATAAGCGAAATAATAGCCATTATACTTATAAAATCTTTATTCTTGATAATGCGGATAAAGAACAATACAACTTCAATTCCAATAATCAGGAAAGCATAAGCCTGCATAAAAGGAACAAGCCTGTTTGCAAAACGAATCGGCAGGGCAAAATCAAGCAGCAAGAAAATCAAACTTGGAGCCGCCAGAAGCTTTGCAGGAATATGATTGAAAATTTTTTTGTTCAAAGAATCAAAATACAAAGTCTGCGCCGCAGGCATTACAAACAATGCCATATATTCAAGCCGCAGGATCATCGTAAACGGCATATCTGCAAAGACAGCTTTAAGCAACGGGAACACTGCTGTTACAAGGCGCGACAAAACTCCAAAAATCAAAAGCCCAAGATAAAAGCTCGATATATCTTTTTTCTGAAGGCTAAGCAAAAAGCAATATAAAATCATAAAGAGAAGGAGGCCTGCAAAAATACTGTAGGCACAAAGCTGAGTTCTTGAGGCCTGTGTATAAACTTTATTTTCGCTTAAAGTAAACTTTCCTCTAAAGCCGCCCTTGCGGTAAAAATTATTCGAAATATAAACTGTAAGAGTTACACTGCCGGTCGGGTCTGTTTTAAAAACAGCCTTGTCGCAATATTGTTCGGCCTTTGTTTCTTTCCAGTTTTCTGCAGGTTCACCACTCCGGTAAATCAATTGATTGTCTGCATATATTTTGCTCGCTGTATAAAAAACTTCAAAAACCGGAAAAGCATATTCTGTATCAGGTTTTAAATTTGTAAGGGTCAATCTGTAAGTTCCAGATCCGTCTCCTTTTTTTGCAACTGCTTTTGCTTCATCAGGTAAATCATATTTATTCCACTCGCAGGGAACTGTTACCTGCAAATCTGGCGCTGTAGTTTTATCTAAAGGAGAAATAAATTTTCCCCAGTAAAAATCCCAGTTTGTTTCAATTGTCTCTGAACCAAATGCAAGCTTTTCACGATCATAAACTTTATACAAGGCTCCCTGTGCAAATAAAATTGAGCAACACAAAAACATGAGTAAGCCAATGCTAACTAAAATCAATCTTTTCATATTCTGCGCACCTCATAAATCTGCAAAGGTTTTTCTTTTCCCTTTACCTGAACATCTTCAAGCCGCTCAAACGCAAATGCCGCAGGAGAATTTTCAGCTCCGGCAGCCTGCACTTTTTGAACAACTTCTTCAGAAACAATTATTGCCTTTCCTAATTTTTCGCAGACAGATTCTATTCGCGAAGAAGTATTTACAGTATCAGAAATTACTGTATCATCAAGACGATTCTCTTCTCCGATTGTACCAATAATCATCTTGCCAAAATGAATGCCTATCCACACTTCTATCTTGTGATTTTTGGTAAAGAGCTTTTGATTAAACTCATCAACTGTCTGTTCAATTTCGAGCGCAGTCAAAACAGGATCAAGTTCGTTCTTTGGGAAAAGCGCCATAAATCCGCCGCTCAAAAACTTACTTACAAAGCCGTTATGCTCCTTGATGATTGGAGACACGCGTTTTAGGTATTCATCAAAAATATGAAAATGTTCTTCGAGCGAAACATGATTTGCAGGACAATAAATATGCACCTTAGAAAACATAATGCACATTTCAATATTTGAATAATCGCCGAGTCCTGTTTTTATAACAGATTCCTTATTCAAAAGCTTAAGAAATTCGCGCGGAACAAAACGAAGGTATGCCTCGTTCAAACGCTGGAGCTTGGTGCTTGTCTGAACTGTTTCAAGATAAATATCATTCTGTATTTTTACAAACATTAAAATCTGCAGCAATACAAACACAACAAGGAAGAACGGCAGCAGCGAAATTGTAAATCCGCCGGCACCATTAGAAATCAAAACATCAATAACAGCACCAATGATTACCAGCAGATAACTCAACGCATTAAAAACAGAATATCGTTTTTTTGTAATAAGATTATAAATGCTCAACCCGATTACATAAGCGCAGACAATAATCATTGCTGCCTGAAGTATACGAACCATTCTGTTTGTGTAATAAGCCGGAACCAAAATATTTACAATTCCAATTACAAGCTCTGCAATAATCAAAAAATATTTTATTGGCCGCAGCTTCTTGTTCGGATTAATTGCATCAAGCATTTGAGTAACGCAGATAGGAACAATCCACATTGCAAGATATTCAATTTTAAATTTTATTTCTGCCGAAAGCTTTGGAATCAAAATTGAAAGCAGACTCAATCCGTTTGTAGATATTCTCAAGGCAAGCGCAATAGCAGTTATTCCCAGATAAAAATATTCTTTTCGCTGATGATTGATTATGAACTGGAAAAGACAAAGGATGCCTATAAAAAACAAAGCTCCGCAAATTACTGCATACAAGGTGATATAAGTATTGTTCGAAAAGCTTCCCGAAGGCCCAATATAAACTGTATCATGAAGCCCTGATTTTCTATAAAAATAATTCGCTATAAAAAATATGATTTCTGCGTTTCCTTTGTCGTCCGGATAAAATTCAAAACTAACAGGCTCAACAATAGAATGCGAACCCTTTGAAGGCTCAGATTTTAATATTTCAAAAGGGTCTCCTGCCTGTGTAACAAGCTTTCTGTTTACATAAACTGCACACGAAGTTTTTGGCGAATCCTTTTGTAAGATTTCATATTTTTTTGAAGGGTCAAGGCCTTTAACAACAGTTCTGTAACAGCCGTATTTTTCTGAAGGTCTATCCCAATACCCAACCTGAGTTATTTCCAGATCTGCAGGCACACCATCATCTGCCAGTTCAAAAACCTGATCCGGGCTTTTATGATAAAACAGCTGCCATTCATTCAACTGCTGTAAAGCTTCTGCCGCAAAAAGAAAAGATATTCTGGAAAAAAATATAAGTGTTACAATTACAAGCTTTTTAGTTTTCAAAGAATTGTCCGAAAGGAGTTGTCATTGCGAGCGAAGCGAAGCAATCCACTCTTTCGCTTGCACTCCTCGCAATGACGGGTGTGTCTTATGAATTAAACTCACTAACCAGCTGACTTACAGTAGACTTAGCATCACCATAAATCATAACTGTATTGTCGTTTGTAAAGAGTGGGTTTTCTACACCAGAGAAACCTGTACCCTTACCACGCTTAAGAACAAATACAGTCTTTGCTTCGTGAGCGTTTACGATTGGCATACCATAAAGAGGTGAGCTCTGATCGTGAATAGCATCAGGGTTTACAACGTCGTTTGCACCAATGATGATTGCAACGTCAACATTGCTCATCTGTGGATTCATTTCATCACTTGTCTTGAGCTGTTCATAAGGAACATTTGCTTCTGCAAGAAGTACGTTCATATGACCAGGCATACGACCAGCAACAGGGTGAATAGCAAAGTTTACTTCTGCACCGTTTGCTTCGAGCTTATCGCAGAGTTCCTTTACAGCGTGCTGAGCCTGAGCAACAGCCATACCGTATCCAGGAACAATTACAACGTTCTTAGCAGCTTCAAGAATAACGTAAGCATCTTCTACAGAAATTGCCTTTGGTTCCTTAGCAGGACCGTTAGCTCCAGCCTTCTTCTTAGAACCACCAAAGCTCTTGAACAGGAGGTTAGAGAACTTGCGGTTCATAGCCTTACACATAATCAATGTAAGGATAAGTCCCGATGCACCTACGAGACATCCGGAAACTACAAGTACTGTGTTGTTGATTGCAAATCCGGCGAATGCAGCAGCAAGACCAGACAAAGCGTTCAAGAACGAAATGATAACCGGCATATCACCACCACCAATTGGAATTACCATTGTGAATCCCAAGAGGAGGAAGGCAGCTGTAGAAACTACAATACCAATGAATTCAATATTTGAAAGACCGAATGGGTTGTTTGCTGTGAAGAAAGCGTAAGCAACAATTCCCAAAAATCCGATTATACAAATGATTGCGTTGAGCGCGTTCTTAAATGGAATAGCAACATTCTTTTTGAATGCCTTTCCAGAAAGCTTACCCCATGCAACAACAGAACCAGTAAATGCTACGGCACCAATTGCAATTGTCAAACCAAGAGAAGCTGCTGTAAAGTAGTCTCCCTTTGGCTGGCAAACATACTGAGCAATAGCAACGAGCAAAGATGAAAGACCACCAAAACCGTTGAACAAAGCAACAAGCTGTGGCATACCGGTCATTTCAACCTTCTTAGACCAGATAATTCCGATTACAGAACCAATTACGATAGCGGCTGCAATATAAACATATCCGTTTTCAAGAGGGTTAGCGCTCCATGAACCAATTACCTGCTTTTCGCAAAGAACTGTTACACAGGCAATCAACATACCGATTGAAGAATAAAGGTTTCCCTTGCGGGCTGTATCTGTTTTTCCAAGCAGCTTAATACCGCGGATAAAGAAGATACAAGATACCATGTATAAAATTTTAATAACTATATCAGACATCGCGGGCCACCTTATTTCTTATTAGAATCCTTTTTCTTGAACATACCAAGCATTCTGTCTGTTACAAGGTATCCACCAACAACGTTGATTGTAGCAAATACGATTGCAAGGAAGCCGAGTACAAGTCCAACCTTTCCGCCAACACCAACTGCAGTAACAGTGATGGCACCAACAACTGTAATACCAGAAATTGCGTTTGTTCCAGACATAAGTGGTGTGTGAAGCTGTGAAGGAACCTTTGAAATAAGCTCAACACCAAGGAAAGCCGCAATAACAAATACGAAAATAAGCATTATATCCATAATTAATACTCCTATGTGAATGTCATGCCCTATGTCATTGTCGGGCTTGACCCGACAATCTTTTCATAAGATGAGATTCCCGTGTCAAGCACGGGAATGACAGGGGTGACGTCCTATTTTGCCTCTTTAAATCTTTCGTGAATAATCTGTCCACCCTGAGTAAGTAGACAACCCTTCATGATATCATCTTCCATGCGAACTTCGAATTCTTTTGAATCTTTATTGTAGAAGTGAGTAAGGAAAGCTGTAATGTTTCCGCTGAACATCTTTGAAGCATCAAACGGAACCTGGCGCTCAAGAAGATCACCACTCATGATTGTTACGCCGTTTTCTGTAACAACGTTTTCAAAGAGCTTAGAACCTTCTACGTTACCACCGGTAGATACAGCCATATCAACAACAATCGAACCCGGCATCATGCGGTCAAGAACGTTCTTTTCAATAAGGCGTGGAGCCTTGCGGCCGAATACCTTAGCAGTTGTAATAACGATATTTGAGCGTTCACAAACCTTAGCCTGTGCTTCCTTCTGTTTAGCAATCTGTTCAGGAGTAAGCTCTTTAGCATAACCCTGAGCAGTCTGTCCCATTTCTCCAAGGTCAATCTTTACGAATGAAGCACCAAGAGATTTAACCTGCTCTTCTACAACAGGACGAGTATCGAATGCGTCTACACGAGCACCAAGACGTTTTGCAGTAGCAATAGCCTGAAGACCTGCAACACCAACACCAATAATGAATACGCGTGCAGGATTAATTGTACCTGCAGGAGTAACCATCATAGGAAGGATTTTTGGAAGCTTAGCAGCAGCATTAACAACTGCAACGTATCCGGCAAGAGAAGTCTGTGACGACTGAACGTCCATCTTCTGAGCCAGTGTAGAACGTGGAATCATTTCCAGTGAAACAGCCTGAAGACCATTCTTAGCAAATTCGTTCAAAAGATCTTTTTCGTTGAACGGATCCATATAGCTGATATGGAAGGTATCTTTTTTCATACCCTTTGTTGTCTTAGGCTTCATGATGCGAACAATAATTTCGCTAGAATCATAACCGTCTTCTTCTTTTTTGATAATCTTAGCTCCGGCTGCTGTATAAGCATCATCGGAGAAGCCGCTTTTCAAACCTGCTCCACTAACAACCTGGAATTCAAATCCCATGGCAGCAAGCTTTTTAATGTCGTCCGGAATCAAGGCGACACGAGTTTCAAGGGGATCCAACTCCTTGCAGACAAGTACTTTCTTCATGTCAAACCACCTGAATTGTGTAATTATAGTATTAACTTTATATAATAGTTATTTTTTTCATTTTCTACAATATATGAGAAGAAAATAAATGTATAAATATTGAATTTTTTTACTCTTATTAAAGTCATCCGAAAGCATCATAAAAAATTTGACATCCACCATTTCTGTGTTATCCTATTAGTGATAGTAAGACTATCACAGGAGGCACATGAAAACCTACACTGTTCATGCCGATTATCATGCTCAGGAAAACTCGATTATTGAACGGCTCAAGCTTGGCGACCTTATTGAATCTACTGAATTTGATATGAGTGAAGCGTGGATAAATGTAGGCGGCTGGCAGAGCTGGAATCCGGGATTTGAAGTGGCTCCGGGCAAAGAACAGCCTTCTCTTACAAACAGACTCATAAAAGGCTGGAACAATTATCTTGTTTTTCCAAATTCAGCCTTTAAGCCGGACAAAAATCGTGTACTTGCTCAATTTATTACTTACCTGCGCTGGGGCGATTTTTATCTTGTGTTTGCTTCTGTAGGAAACGTTTCGCGCGTGCTGCCACCTGTTCAGTTTATTTTTGACCGCTCTCAGAACACAATCACTATCGAAATCTGCGACAAAGGAAACGACTGGCGCCGCGATGATATTACTGCCCAGATTGAAATTTTCACAGCTTCATCATTTTTTGAATGCAAAGACAAACTCCGCGAAATATATAATTCTCTTCATTTTGCGTCAATTTCGCACCTTGGAAAAACTCCTGGCGGCTGGGAAAGCTGGTACAATCATTACGCAGACATCAACGAAAACCTGATTTTGAGCGATTTAGAAGCTCTTACAACAACAGAAAACATAATTTCTACAGGCACCTTCAGCAGTAGAATTTTCCAGATTGATGACGGTTGGGAAGCTGCTTTGGGCGACTGGGAGCCTCGAAAAGACAGATTTCCGGGCGGATTTACGCAAATTGTTCAAAAAATCCAGAATTCAGGCTTTATTCCGGGCCTTTGGATAGCACCTTTTATTATAGATTCACGCTCTAAAACAGCCGCAGCGCACCCAGAATGGCTTTTAAAAGACGAAAAACACGAGCTTGTAGTTGCAGGCTATAATCCTCTTTGGGGTAAGCGCGGTGAATTTTACTGTCTTGACCTTAGCCGTGATGAAGTTGTGGACTACCTGGACAAACTTATGGATACAATAATCAACGACTGGGGCTTCCGCTATATTAAGCTTGATTTTATGTACGCCGGCATGCTTTACGGAGACTACAATTCTCCAACAGCAAGCTACAAAATATATAACCGTGCAATTGCAAAACTTACTTCACGAAACAAAACAAACAAAGGAAATCCCGTTGCATACCTTGGCTGCGGTATTCCTTTTGAGCTTTCATTTAAGTATACGCCTCTTTGCCGCATTGGCTGCGATACATACGAGCACTGGAAAAACCGGATTTCCCGCCTGCTGAACTGGAACGGCCGCAACGAAGCATATCTTAATCTTAAAGACACACTTGGCCACGCGCTTTGGAACAATACAGTTTTTTCAAACGATCCTGATGTTGTTTTTATCCGAACTCAAAACTGCTCACTCACACAAGAGCAAAAGCTTTTAATAGCAAAAATCAACACTCTTTTTGGAAATCAATTTATGTACTCTGATGATCCTCAAAAGTCGGGGCCTGCAGAACACCAGATAGAAACTCAGATAAACGAATTCCGTTCCCTTTATGCGGGAGAAGAATTTGGATTAATACAAACACAAGAAGATATTTATAAAATTTTTAATCGTAAGCGGACTGTGGAGGGAACTATTAATTTAAGGACTTGCCATGCAGATCTACAACAATCAAATTAGTAATGCAACTTATAAAAAAGCATTACATACACAAAAAAAATTCGTCCGCCGCTTTGGTGATGACCGAAGCACGCAATATCATCTTACACTTGCAGATAATGATGTTTTGTCTCCAGCGTTCAATTGTAAGGTTATAAAAACAGCACCGGAATCTACACTAGCGACACAGCTTCCTTCAAAACCACTCATCATCGGAAACATTCGCATGGGCTTTGGCCACTACAGAATCTCTATGGCCATGGCAAGTGCAGCAAAATCACTGGGCTACACACCGCTCTGGCTGGACCTTAATTCGTTCCCGGAAACAACCTGTACAAAAATAATTTCGCATCAGAATAAGCTTTATTCAACAGGTTCAAGGCTTTCGCAAAAAGACCCTATTTTTAATAAGATTTTGTGGGAACCAATAAATTACGAAGGCTTTAAAAAGCTTTCTTACAATGCCGGTGACCAGATAACAGCTCAGCTTATGACTCCGCTTTTTTCTGAACTTCCAAAAGACACTCCTTTTATTGCAACACACGTATGGCCAAGCCAGGCAGCAATTCACGCAGGAATGACTAAGGTTGTAAACGCTGTTCCTGATAACTGGCCTATGGCTCTTCATTTGAGTCAGGGCGCTTTGCACACAGTACAGACCTACAACGCTTACTGGGGCTACAGAACTCTTACAGGCTTTAACGGTACGAAAATATTAAACCCAATGGACAGCAGCGATATTTCTTTTACAGGCCATTTTATAGACCACGAGCTTGTAAGCAACATAGAAAAAGACTGCAAGGCAAGAATTGAACGTGCAAAAGGTGCGGGCCCAATCCGATTCCTTTTTACAATTGGAGGCGCCGGCGCACAGGGAGAATTTTTTGCACAAATCATTAGAACCCTGCTTCCATACGTTAAACAAAACAAAGCAAGCATATTTATAAACTGCGGCGATTACCAGAATGTGTGGACAAAGCTGTGTAAATCAATTCCGGAGCTTGCAAACGGTAGTGTTCCTAAAAAAGAACACTTCGATAACTGGCAGGAAGAGTCTGATTTTGCAGACACTTTACTCCAAAATACAAACAATGAACAAACCTGCGGCATTCACGCCTTTTGCAACAAGGATATTTTTGCTGCAGTTTATATAACAAACCTTTTGATAAGGGCATGTGATATACTTATTACAAAACCAAGCGAGCTTGCCTTTTATCCAATACCAAAGCTTTTTATTAAAAGAATTGGTGGTCACGAAATGTGGGGTGCAATTCATTCTGCTGAACTTGGCGACGGTACTCAGGAATGCAAAACACCTGAACAGGCGGGAGCCATTGTAAAACAGCTTATTGAAAATCCAGAATTGATTGAAATGATGTGCAACAGCATCCTTCAGCAAAAATCAATAGGCACTTACGATGGCGCATATAAAACAGTTGAATTAGCAGTCAGGAGATGAAAATGGAAGAAACAGAAGAACTCTTGGAAGATGAGGATGGCAAGAAAAAGACTGTCCGAATTGAAAGGATTCTCGACGTTGCATTTGAGCTTTTTGCAACTCGTGGAATTGAACCTGTAACAATGAATGACATTGCCCAGAAAGCAAAAATTGGTGTTGCCTCGCTCTACAGATATTTCGAAACAAAAGAAATTCTTGTAGTAAAGACAGTCACACACGCCTGGTCAACCCGCATGGAAGATGTACTCCCTAATCTGGTAAAACCAAAATACACAAATGCAGACGGCTATACTCAGCTTAAAGTAATTTTTGATCTGTTTATAAAGCTCTATGAAAAACAGACAGCCTTCCTGCGCTTTATTTATCTTTTTGATGCCTATGCTGTAAAAGAAAAAATCCCAAAGGAAAACATGACAAACTATGAATCAAAAATACTCCTTGTAAAACAGATTATCTCTATAGCAATTCAAAAAGGTATAGAAGACGGCACAATAAACAAGAAGTACGGCAAGACTGGTGATATCCTTTACTTTACCTTGATTCACACTTTCTTCAGTACAGCACAAAAGCTTGCAATCAGCGGAAATCTGCTCGACATGGATTCACACATGAACGGAGCCAAGCAGCTGACTCTTTTATCAGACATATTACTGGAGGGCCTTAAATAATGAAATCTTTAACCCGCGGAAAAATGTGGTGCTATGCAATCGGACAACTTGGATGGTCAATCATAAGCGGATTAATCGGTTCCTGGCTTGTATACTTTTACCAGCCAAACCAGGAAGCAATTAACGACGGAATGATTTCTCTTATTCCGCAGGGACGTGTTGTTCTTGGCATTCTTACTTTTATAGGCCTCATAACAGCCATAGGCCGCGTTTTTGATGCAGTAACCGATCCTCTTGTAGGTAACTGGTCAGATAACTGCAAAAGCAAGCTTGGCCGCCGTATTCCGTTTTTAAGGTTCTCTGCAATTCCTCTGGGGCTAGTTTTTGTTCTTGTATTCTGCGCCCCTATTCATGGTGTAAGTGCACTTAACACAGTATGGCTTTTTGTTACAGTTCTTCTTTACTACTTCCTCATCACCTGTTACTGCACTCCATACACCTCGCTTTTAGCAGAGCTCCCTCATAATCAGGACGAACAGCTTAAGCTTTCTATGTGCATTTCACTGACCTTCATTATTGGAACTTGTATTGGTTATGCCGCTCCTGTAATCTGGGGAATCCTTATGAGCAACGGAATCCAGCGAATACCAGCTATGCGGATTACTTTTGCAGGCCTTTCCATTCTTGCAACAATCTTCATGCTTGTACCTGCGTTCGGCATTAATGAAAAAGATTACTGCGATGCCCAGCCTTCAAGCTCAAACATGTTTTCTTCTCTTGGAAAAACCTTCAAGAACGGAGATTTCAGAATCTTTGTAGGCCAGGATATTATCTACTGGTTTGGACTTGCAATGTTCCAGACAGGCCTTGCCTTCTTTGTAACAAGTCTTCTTCATCTGCCTGAAACCTGGACAACATACATGATGGGCGGACTCACTTTTGTTTCACTTGCCTTCTATCCGTTCATAACAAAGATGACAGCAAAATGGGGAAAGAAAAAGCTTTTAATTGCAGCCTTCATTGGCTTCTTCCTGACCTTTGGCTTTACTGCTCTTTGCGGCGATATGCTTAGTTTTATTCCTGTTCACGTTCAGGCTGTAATCATTGTTCTTATCGGCTCTTTCCCTCAGGCAATCTTTGGAATTATTCCTCAGACAATTGTTGCCGACATTGCCCTTTCCGACGAAATTAAAAGCGGCGAATCACGAAGCGGAATGTTCTACGCAGCCCGCACCTTTGCTATGAAGCTGGGCCAGTCACTTGCAATGCTCATGTTTACTTCTCTTGCAACAATCGGTGTTGCTCCATTTGGTTATAGACTTGTAGCTCTGGTAGCATCAATCTGCTGTATTGCAGGAGGTATAATAATGACATTCTTTAATGAAAAAAAGGTTATGGAAACTATAGGCGAACGTTCTGTGTAAGAACCGTATCTTTATCAATATCAGACTTTTTACAGAAGCGGTGTGGTTGTGACGTTTTTACAATCACACCCTTTCCTTTTTTAGGAGTAATTTCTATTGTTCCGTCCATAAGCTCAAGCAGCTTTTGTGCAATATGAAGTCCAAGTCCCGAGCTAGGATTTTCCTGATTTACCTTATTATCCTCGCGGGCAAACGGCTTGCAAACATGAGGCAGGAATTTCTTTGAAATACCAATTCCGTTATCTTCACAGATAAAACTAATATTACATTCGTTTTCATTTTTTCCGGGAGTTTGCTGTAATCCAATTTTTATTGAACCACCAACCGGAGTATACTTTACAGCATTCATCATAATATTCAAAACAACATTAGTTGTATGAACAACATCCTGGTAAATATAAGGATTATAAATTTCCTGCCATTTTTCTACTTTGATTCTCTTTTTCTTAGCCGCATCTTTTATCAGGCTGTAAATCTTATCAATAGCATCAGAAATATCTGTTGCAGCTTCTACAAGCTTAACCTCTTTCTTTTCAATTGCCGAAAGCTCATTAAGATTATTTATAAATCCGAGCAGATGCTCTTCTGCAACCTTGGCCTCTTTAACCTTTTTATCAACAACAATCGGATTCGAAATATTTGAATTGATTGTTTCTGTACAATCAATAATTGTCGTAACTGGAGTGAGAATATCTTTAATTACATTTTCAATAAAGATATCCTTTGCTTTCTTTTCCCTTGAAACAGTATGTACGGTCTGCTCAAGCTCCATGTTCTGAATCATCTTGTTTGTTGCATCTGCACGCCAGCGTTCTTCCTCGGTAACATCGTTTACAAAAACATAAAAGATATCACCGTATTTTTTTGTCCTTACAAAGCGGCCATAATCTTTTACATATTTGACTGTTCCCTTTTTAGACTTAATTCTGTACTCAACATAATCAAGATCGTTGTCTTTCTTTATCTGCGAATTAATACTTTTCTGTACATATTCAAAATCATCAGCATAAACTATGCCACGGAAGGAGTTGCCTATATATTCACGAAATTCTTCGGCAGACTTACAGTCATACATTTCCATAAGCTGATTGTTGAACGAAATAATTTCAAGGTCACCGTCTGCATGATAAGAGAAGAATCCACCTGGGACAGCTTCTGCAACTTCACTAGCCGCAAGAAGAACATTTTCGGTAGGATGCCAGTCAAGCTCTTCAAGATTTGCAGTAAGAATACGTTTTTTTCCATTTATAACTTCAACATCATTTATATATTTTTCGTAGTCCTTAAAAGAAAGAGGCTTAGAAAAATAAAAGCCCTGAATAAAATCGCAGCCCAAAGTTTTAAGAGTTGCAACCTGCTCGTTTGTTTCTGCACCTTCTGCAACTGTAAGAAGTCCAAGCTTATGAGCCATCTTAATGATGTTTTCAATTACAATTTCGTTTTCGCGGAAGTTTCGTACAAACGAAATATCAAGCTTAAGAACATTTAAAGGGAAGCTGGACAAAAGACCTAGCGATGAATAACCGGAACCAAAGTCATCCATCTCTATCATAAATCCAAGCTCCTGAACTTTTTTGAGCTGAGAAATAATGATATCTGTATTTTCGGAATAAAGAGATTCTGTTACTTCCATGTGGAAATAAGCATGCTCAATATTATAACTGTCTATAAGCTGAATCTGTTTGTCTATACAACCTTCTTCAAGAAAATCACGGCGCGAAACATTTATAGAAACAGGAACAAAAGGATACTTCTTCTTTTTCCATACAAGCATATCCTCGCAAACCTGTTTAATTACAAACATATCAAGCTTGGTAATAAAACCATTTTTTTCAAAAAGAGGAATAAATTGTCCCGGCGACATAAAGCCATATTCAGGATGTTCCCAGCGGACAAGTGCTTCGGCACCAACAATTTTTCCTGTAATAGTTTCGTGCTTTGGCTGGTAGTAAACTTTAAATTCACCATTTTCCAAAGCATCTTCCATTGTTTCGTTTATGCGCTGTTCATCAAGAAGATGTTTTTGAAGATCTGCTTCAAAAAAGGCAATGTCTTTTCCGTAGATTCCCTTTACCTGTTGAATGGCAAGGAAGGCTCTGTCACAACAAACAACAAAAGGAATTTCATGACTTATAGGACTGTTAATACCAACCTTTACAATCTGATGAGGAATAGGCGCTGTATCCAAAATAGCCTTACTCAAATATTTAATACGTTCAACATCAACTTTATCGCCTTCATAATTAAAGAACAGAATAAACTGGTCTCCACCATAACGGCCGGCAATACTTTTTGGAATAAGACCTTTTAAACGTTTTGCTGTATATGCAAGGAATTCATTACATTTTTGTTCGCCATATAAAGTATTTGAAGATTTAAAATTATCAAAGTCAAAAGCAAGAATTGCAAATTTCTTTTTAGGATTTTCCATACGAACCTGATCTGCACGACGCAAAAATGCTTTTCGTGTATAAAGGCCTGTAAGTTCATCGCGTTCAAGTTCAAAAATAATCTTGTTTGCATTGTAAAGCTTTATACAGTTTTTAACACGATTCAAAACTCGGCGGACATCAAGCGGCTGCTTCAAAAAATCAACAACTTCAAGTTCAAGAAGCTCGTTTTCAAGATCGTGACTACCATGAGGAGTTGTAACTAAAATAGGAAAATCATCAAGACCGGGAATGCTTTTTATAGTTTTAATAATTTCTATAGCAGTATCGGAATTAAGGATTGCCGTAGAAATAATATCTTCCTTGTCCTGAAGCAATTCAATCGTAACTTCTTCGGAATTGGAAATAACAACTTCGTATAACGGACTTAAAATTTCTGTTAATAATTTTTCTTCTGCCTTATCGTGACCAACTAAGAGAACCTTATATTTTCTAACAGAACCAGGACCATCCATAAATCATCATTCCACAGCACCTTATATTATACCACATTTTTAATATTTCACACAAAAAAGTTTAAATTTTACAAAATTCGTGACATTTTTCGAATTTATGTCAATTATACGGTTTTTCCGTCCCATTCTGCAGAATGCTCCCGTTCGAACCTTATAGCCTCTTCAAAGTCTACCTGCGGCGCACAGTTCTTTTCTACGTTCAAGGCAACCTGGTGCAGGCGGCGGATACAGTCAGATTTATCGTTATAACCAAGCTTAGATTTTTCAATACTGTCACGCAAAACCCGAATAGATTCATCATAAATCTTAAGAGGAACCGGGAATGGATGCCCGTCCTTACCACCATGCGCAAAGCTGAATCTTGCAGGGTCTGTAAAGCGGCTAGGCGTTCCATAAATAACTTCACTAACAAGAGCGAGCGATTGCAGCGTGCGTGGTCCAAGTCCCGGCGTAAGAAGCAGACTTTCAAAATCTTTAGGCTGACTCTGGTAAGCAGTGGCTAACACTCCGCCAAGCCGTTTAAGGTCTACGTCCTGTTCTAGTACTTCATGGTGTGAAGGCATTTCAATTGAGCGAGGTTCAAGCTCTTTGAATAACGAAGGCTGACCTCCCTGTAGCAATATAATTTCACTTGCAGGCTTACCAATTTGCGTAATTTCTTTTATAAGCCTTTCCGGTTCTTCGTGACTCATTTCCAGAATTGAATCGCGCGCCTTGTCTGCGGCTGTATCTGTAAGGTTTAAAATCTTTCCGCGGTTTTCGCCTACAACACCTGTGTGAGGCTCTTCTACAAACGAGCGTAAATCATTTGAACACCAGTGATAGCGGCGCGCCTTTTTTTCTGCTGTATTCATTCCCTGTTGAACGACAGTCCAGTTACCGCTGCGTGTCAAAATAAAATTGTGCTGATATAACTGAAAGCCATCCTGTACTGCATTGTTATCTACCTTAGCTACAAGCTTACTGTTACGAACAAGAGCGTCTCCGTTCAAGCCTTCGCGGTCTGCAATGTCCAGGAGCTCCTGCGGTGTCATACGCGAATATTTTCCACGGCCCCCGCAAACATAAATACCAAGTTCTTTTGCCCGAGGATTAAGTCCACGCTTGAGCGCATACATAACGCTTGTAGTAATTCCGGAGCTGTGCCAGTCCATGCCCATTACAGCACCAAACGACTGAAACCATAACGGATCACTAAGACGAACAAGAACTTCATCCGGCCCAAAATTTTCAACAAGAGATTCAGTTATAAGTGTCCCCAAAACCATCATACGGTCCGCAAGCCAACGGGGAACCGTTCCTGTATGAAGAGGAAGATCTGCGTGTCCGGAATTTCGCACCATGATAGTATTATATCACACGCCACCCGTCATTGCGAGCGAAGCGTGGCAATCCAGCCTATTCCAAGGCCTTCTTTATCTCGCCAATTTCCCCGCCCTGAATTGCACCATCAGCCCCTCTTTTAAAGCATCTCAAGAATCTCCAGGCGTATTCGCAGGTGTGAGGGCGGCATTCGTGACCCTGATTGTCTATGCCTGCAAAAACGTTCCAGCACTTGCCGTCTGCGCGATTAAAGAACTGGAAAGTAACCTTTCCTTTGCGCACAGGGTCTGTAACAAAGCTGGTGTAATCTCCGTCGATGCCCCAGAACTTATTCTGCCACTTGTCCTTATCTTCCAGCTTTACATTGTATTCTTTCTGGGCGCCGTTCAATTTCAAAGCATAAGCCATTCTGTTTATACATTTCTGTTCCTGATAAGGAAGCTCTGCAAGTGGTGTCTGTTCTCCGGCTGCATAAAAAATCGGAACGCTTGTTGTTGTATTTACAGGCTTATTTATTTTTGCAAAATATACGTTCTCACCAATATCAACAGTTGCATCCATTGGAGCAGCGGCAGCTATAAGGTTCGGATATTCCTGAATAATATCCCAGGTTTTAATTCCACCCATAGAAAATCCGCTTGCGTAAATGCGGGTCGGATCAATGTTGTAAACCTTTTTAAGATGCTCCACAAGCTCAACCATTTCTGTTGCAGAGCTTTGCAAATGATGTTCTACTGCAACAAGAAGGAAGTTATGCCTGTGTGCAATTTCAGCCCAGCCGCTGATATATGAAATATAAAAAGCAGAGTCCCCGCCACCGTGGAAGGCAAGCAGCACAGGAGCAGGCCCTTTGTCAAAAATATCCTTGTTGTAGAATGCAAAATATCCAACTTTGTGGATTGTTGTACCCTTACTGTCACCCATGTTATCTGGTGAAGTTTTAACTTCAATAACAGCCGGATCAATCTTCATTCCGTCTTTTTCAAGATCAGGATCTAATTCAAGCTGGCCAAGCATACGGCGGAACTGTTTTACAAAGCCTTCAAAGTCTGCATAAATATCCGGAGTCTCTTTTTCAAGGAAATATTTGCATTTTTGCCTGAAAATTTCGTTTGCTGTGCTAGTGTTCCTATATGATACTACTGGTATATCGTCAGCATCAACCTTAATTTTAGCTCCTTCACTCAAGCCTGTCAGTATACAGGCAACCGGAGCGCAATCTGCCCTGCCCCAAAGGCCGTCACCTTCAAAGTGATTTATACAGTTTTCTGCAATATAATCTGCACCCTGGCCAAAACCATAAAGATTTGTGTGAAAGATGCCTCCGCGGATATAATAAGCTTCCAGCGTCTTTGTAAAACGGTTATAAAACTTTACAACCCCGTTTTCATAATATTCATGGATCTTTGAATTAGAAAGAATTTCACCGAACAAATCAGGCGCTGCATTTTTCCAGCCGCCCTCTGCAGTCGGATAAACGAATACAACGCTTGTTCCATATTTTTTAGCAATCTGCTCAAAATTATTTATGCGTGCAAACTCAACAGCGCCGGCAAAGTTACTGCTATAATCCTGCTCGGCAAAAATCAAAAGATAAGGCGCAATAAAACCGTAGTTGAGCACATCGTCCATTAAGTTGTTGTCAGGTACATAAACGGTAGCCTTAAATTTTTCAAAAGCATGAGTCCAGATTTTTCCACCCGGCACAGCTGTGATTTTTGGCATTTCTTTCATTGGCATAATATTCCTCTTTACAAGTTAATCGTTTAACCAATTATACCCCACAATCCCGCTTTTTACAAATAAAAATAATTTTTGCCCCGCTGCATTTATGCTATAATAGTCTCATGGACTTTAGTCATATCCTCAACACTTCGCTTCCTCAAAAAGACAAGCTCCTTTCCTATGGTTTTACACAAAAACAGGATGCCTTGGTTTTACAAAGCCCCCTTCAGGAAAAAGATTTTTACGTCCTCATAACCCTGGACATCAAAAATCAAAAACTTACCGCCCAGGTTTACGAAACTTCCATAAACGAAAAATACATCCTCTTTGATGTTCCTTCTGCCCACGGCGCCTTTGTAGGAAAGCTCCGCGAAGAAGTTCAGGCCCTCATAGAAAAAATCCGCACAACTTGTTTTACCAGTACAGACCTGCATCCTGCCTACATCAACTTTTTGAAGACAAAACTAAATGCCCCGGGCGACACTCCCTGGTCCGACGACGGCGACACAACAAGCACAGTCTTCCGCTGCCCTAATCAAAAATGGTTTGCCCTTGTAATGAAAATCAAATTCAAAAACCTTGGCTTTGCAAGCGAAGAACCTGTCTGGGCCGTAAACCTCAAAGCCGACCCGGAACAGATCCCGCAGCTTGTAAACCATAAATCCATCTTCCCCGCCTACCACATGAACAAAAAATACTGGATCACCATCCTCCTCACCGCCGTCACCGATTTTGAAAAACTCTGCGACCTGACCCGGCAAAGTTACGCGCTGGTAGAGAAGAAAAAATAAGCCAAAAACGCCAGATTTTTTCTTACAAATTTTGAATAGAAATAGGCAATTCCAAAAAGGCTGATTTTTGATAAAATAAAACGTCATTTCGAGGAGACTCTTTATGCCTGAAAAAACTTTACAAAAACAAAACCGCGGTGCTTTGCCAATGGTAAAACTTACTCTGCCAATTGCCATGGAACAGTTTTTCCGTATCCTGGTTTCGTCTGTTGATACAATGATGCTCAGCTCTTACAGTAACGACGCAGTTGCAGCCGTAGGACTTGTTTCACAATATGTATTTTTCCTAAACCTTCTTTTTGCAGTTATAAGCACAGGTTGTTCAATTGTTCTGGCTCAGTTTATCGGCGCACAAAAATCAAAAAAAGAATTAAACGAAATTGCTCAGGCAAGTACGCTGATGATTACCCTACTTTCAATTTTCCTTATGCTGCTTGTTTTCTTTGGCTTTAAACCGCTGCTTGGCTGCTACCAGCTCGAAGATGCAGTCCGCGGCTATGCCCTCAAATACTTTATAATCTTTGGCGGAATCTTCTGCTTCTTTAATGCCTTCAGTTCTCTGCAGGGTGCAATCCTCCGAAGCTACGGCTATACAAGCGAAGCAATGATTGTTTCAATTATCGGAAACGTTGTAAACGTTATAGGAAACGCCCTTTCGCTTTACGGATGGTTTGGTCTTCCAATTCTTGGTGTTCCTGGTGTTGCCTGTGCCAGCGGTATGGCTATGCTTGTTTCTTCTGTTCTTCTTGCAATAATTATCCGCCGCAAGCCTGATGTAGCTTTTGAGCTCAAGGGACTCTTCAAAGTTCCAAAACAGGTTTATAAGCTCATTCTTTCTGTAGGTGTTCCAACTGCCGGTGAAAGTCTTTCTTACAACATAAGTCAGATCGTAATTATGGCAATGATTTCTACCCTTGGAACAAATGCCATGTCTGCTCAGGTTTATACAATGACAATCGTGCGCTTTGTATTTATCATGGCTATGGCAATTGGTCAGGCTTCGCAGATTAAAACAGGCTATTACGTTGGTGCCCGCCAGAGTGATATTGCATATAAAAAGATCTTTAAATACCAGCTTGTGGCAACAGCCTGCTCTATGGCAATGATTTTGATTGTAAACTTAGTAAAGCATCCAATAATCGGAATCTTCACAAAGATAGACGAAGTTCATGGATTGGTTGCTACCCTGCTCATTTACTCTACGTACATAGAATTCGGCCGCTCTTTGAATCTCATTTACGTTGGTGCGCTCAAAGGTTCCGGCGACGTTAAATTCCCTGTTCTCTACGGAATTGCTTCAATGTGGGGAATCATGGTTTTGGGAAGTTACATTCTTGGAATCAAATGTGGATTAGGCCTCGTAGGCTTCTGGCTTGGAATTGGTACAGATGAAACAACACGTGGAATTGCAATGCTCATTCGCTGGAAGAACAAGCACTGGCAAAAACACGCACTTGTTTAAACCTTAAACAAATCAACATCATCTTTGATTCGTTTAATTGCAACGTTCAGCGATGCAGAAATTGTTCTTAATTTCTTTGTACTTTCGTTTACGTAGTTAGTTCCTTCGTTGATTTCGGCAACTGCAGTTTCAATTCCGTTCATGCTTTCGTGAATATTTGAAACATCGCGCATAATTGAATCGCCGCCTTTAGACATTTCGGCACCGGCACCTCTAACTTCAGATGTACTGTCATTCATGGCCTGCAATGCTTCAAGAATCTGCTGTGAACCTGCCTGCTGCTCTTCCATAGCTCCACGAATCTGTGCTACAAGCTCTGCCGTTGTATTAATTCTTCCTGAAACAGCCTGGAATGACTGTTCAGATTCTGTAGAAGCAACTACTACACGCTGAATGCCCTGCTGGATATTTGAAAGCTCTTCGCTGATTCTGTTAGACTGTTCTGCAGAAGTTTCGGCAAGCTTACGGATTTCATCTGCAACAACAGAAAATCCTTTTCCGGCTTCACCTGCATGAGCTGCTTCAATTGCAGCGTTCATAGCAAGAAGGTTTGTCTGCTCTGCAATACTTTGAATCATTTCGTTGGCATCCATCATTGCAACAGACTGTTCAGAAATCTTTTGGATAAGCTCATTTACAGAAGAATTCTTTTCAATACCGTTTTTAGTATCAAGCTCAAGAACTGTAAACTCTTCAACCATCTTGATTACAGATTTATCAACCGAATTAATATTTCCAATCATTTCTTCTACAGACGCAGAAGCCTCTTCAACAGAAGAAGCCTGTCCCTGAATCATACCGTCGAGCGATTCAATATTTTTAGAAATCTGTGTCATTGCACTTGCCGAACTGTTAATGCTCGAAGACTGATTCTGAACCTGATTATGAACAAGTCCGATATTTTCTGCCATCTGCGAAATTGTAGATGTTGTTGTTTCAATTTCATTAACAAGAGTGTCGCCTGCTTCTGTAAGATTTTCTTCAGAAACTTTGATGTTATGCATAATCGAATGAAACTTAGCAAGGAATTTATTTACAGAAATTACAAGTTTTCCAATTTCATCGTTTTTGTTAACTTCAAGCTGAACTGTTAAATCTGCTTCGCCGGTGCTAAGCTTATCAATAAGTCCGCCTACTTTTTTAACACGACCAATAATTTTTCTTAAAGAAATCAGAATAATAAGACAAATGATAACAGTAATTGAAATGCCCATCAAAAGAATTACCATCTGGATTTTCTGGGTTGCAACAAAAACTTCCGAGGTTGGAATTGTATAACCAACTGTACATGAAAGAGATCTGATTGGTGCAACAAACGTTACGCACTTTTCGCCATCAACAATACTTTCAACATAAAGAGAATCATCTCCGTTTTCTTTTGCAATCTTTGCTGTAATTGCAATTTCGTGATAAACGCCGATGTCCTGAGAAATCATTTCTTTGTTGTTGTGAGCAATAATTGTATTTGCACGGTCTGTAAGGAAGAAGTTTCCAAACTCGCCTACCTTATATGAACTAACTTCCTGCGCAATCTGTTCCATATCCAGAAGACCTGTAATGTATCCAAAGCACTTTCCATTTTCATCTCTTACTGCACGTGCAATCGGAAGAACATAGCGTCCTGTTTTTTCAGAAATTTCAATTGCGGCAATATAAGTTTCTTCATCGTTAAATATAATGGCGTGATGATAATCTTTGCTGCGGCACTCACCTTCGAATCCTACGCGACCATCATCATGATAAGGAATTGCATCTCTGTCGCAGAAAAATAAATCATCATAAGCAGGATTTTTTAAGTCCGGGCGCGAACACATCCACTCAACATATTTTTCAATACTACCGGCTTTTGCAGCATTTGCTTCTGAATAAACTTTTAAATCGTTTACATAAATATCAATCCATTTTGTAATTTCTTCAGAACGGCCTTTTAAAACTTCCTGGGCCATTTCATAGTAAGTCTGCTTTGTATGATTTTGAATAATTAAAGACGGGATAACAATCATACAGCTCATGAAAACTAAAAACACGCTGAATATGATTGCGCCAATTTCCAGACCGAGCTTTTTATCCTTTAGAGTTTTACTTTTGATTTCATCTTGTTGATTCATTTTTCTGTCCAATTATGGTAAATCGTTTTAATAAACCTCAGCCTAAAACATTATAAACCTTTTCCATAAATATACAAATTCTTTTTTTTACTTATTAAGGTTACTTTTTTTATAAACAAATTTGACAAATAAAATTAAATTCTGTATATTAACTTCAAAAGTGGTGCTAAACAGTACTACTATTCCACAAATTCTATACAATTTGGAGGTCAAAAAGTGGAAAATCTTCAGTTTACAGATAATTTAATTTCGTTTGGCCTGACCCGCCAGGAAGCTGTTATTTACACAACACTTCTTTCTCATGGCGACATGACAGGTTATGAAGTTTCTAAAGAAACAGGTATTTCACGCTCAAATGCCTATGCTGCTCTTTCTAATCTTGTAGACAAAGGTGCCTCATATCTTATTGAAGGCGATTCTACAAAATATCATCCTGTAGATGTAGATACATTTACAAAAAACGTTCTTACCGAACTGCAGGAAAAAGCCGTATTCATTCACGAGCATGCCCCAGAAAAACAAGTAGAAACCGACGGTTATATAACAATCATTGGTGCACGCAATATTCAGAACAAGCTTTTACAGATGATTAAAGAAACAAGAATCAGATTATATATTTCTGCTTCTGCACGCATTGTAGATGCTTACGAAGAAGAGTTGAACGAGCTCATCGGCAAAGGAAAAAAAGTTGTTCTTATGACAGACAGCAGCTATAACCTTGATGGAGCAATCGTTTACCACACAGATCCTGAACCGGGCCAGCTGCGTGTAATAATCGATTCATCTTACGTAATGACAGGTGAACTTACCGGAAGCGACGATGACAACTGTTTGTATTCTGGACAGAAAAACCTGGTAACAGTCATGAAGGAAGCATTGAAGAACAAAATCGTTCTGCTTTCGAATGAAGAATAATTTGTACATAAAACTAACGCTCGTTAGTTAAAAAGGAGTATATATGAAAATCGCAATTTTAGGTTACGGTAACTTAGGCAAGGGAATTGAATGTGCAATCAAGCACAACCCCGATGCCCAGCTTACAGCAGTATTTACAAGACGTGATCCGTCTACAGTAAAGGTTCTTACAGCAGGAGTTCCAGTTTACAATGTAAAGGATATCCTGGCTCACAAGGATGAAATCGACGTTCTGATTCTTTGTGGAGGAAGTGCCACAGATTTACCAGAACAGACACCAGAATATGCAAAATATTTCAATGTAGTAGACAGCTTTGATACACACGCTAAAATTCCACAGCACTTTGCAAATGTAGACAAATCTGCCAAGGATAACGGCCATACAGCACTTATTTCCTGCGGATGGGATCCTGGACTTTTCTCTCTTATGCGTCTTTATGGAAACAGCCTTCTTCCAGGTGGTGCAGATTACACATTCTGGGGAAAAGGTGTAAGTCAGGGCCATTCAGATGCAATCCGCCGCATTGAAGGTGTAAAGGATGGAAAGCAGTATACAATTCCAGTTCCAGCAGCCTTGGAAGCAGTTCGTGCAGGTAAAAATCCGGAACTTACAACACGCCAGAAACACACACGCGAATGCTTTGTTGTAGCAGAAGAAGGTGCCGATAAGGCCAGAATTGAAAAAGAAATCAAGGAAATGCCAAACTATTTTGCAGATTACGATACAACAGTTCATTTTATTTCTGAAGAAGAACTCAAGCGCGATCATGCAGAAATCCCACACGGAGGCTTTGTTTTCCGTTCAGGCAAGACTGGTTGGAACGACGAATACAACAACATCATCGAATACAGCCTCAAACTCGATTCAAACCCGGCTTTTACTTCAAGCGTACTTATTGCCTATGCCCGCGCAATTTATCGTTTGAATAAAGAAGGAGCTGTTGGCTGCAAGACCGTTTTTGATATTGCACCGGCTTATTTGAGCCCATTGAGTGGAGATGAAATCCGGGCACATATGCTTTAAGGTCTAGGAGGGCGGAGCCCCGCCCTACGCCTCAAAGCCTGCGCTTTTCGGCTACCCCACCCAACGGGGGACACCCCCGTAGCGCCCCCGCGTGTCATTGTCTGGGGTCCCTGAGGCTCTCGAAGGGCGCCTCGCGTGTCATTGTCGGGCTTGACCCGACAATCTTTTATAAGGAGAAACAAATGGAATCATTTATAAACACAGTCGATTTTTTCAAGGGAAACAACCCGGAAGAAATTGTAATGAATTACGGAACACCTCTTTATGTATATAACGAAGATATTCTTCGAAACCGTATGCATGCAGTATCACAGGTAATTACAAAGTACCCCTATACTGCCAATTATTCCGTAAAGGCTAATACAAACATTCATATCTTAAAAATCGCGCTTGAAGAAGGCGTAAACTGCGATGCAATGAGTGTTGGAGAAATCCAGATGCTTTTTAAGGCAGGATTCTCTGCAGAACGCATCTTTTTTGTTCCAAACAATGTTGCACCGGAAGAATTTAAGTTTGCAATAGAAAACAAGGTAATTACAAGTCTGGACAGCCTTGAACAGCTTGAATTAATCGGGCAAGTATTCTGCGATTTAAATGTTGCTCCAGAAAACCGCAAGGTTGCAGTTCGTATTAATCCTGGTGTTGGCGCCGGACATCACGAAAAGGTTGTAACAGGCGGAAAAAAGACAAAGTTCGGTATTTCAGAAGAATTTATTCCAAAAATCTTTGAAATTGCTGCAAAATACAATCTTATAATTGCCGGAATCAACCAGCACATCGGTTCGCTTTTTATGGACCCACAGCCATATCTTGATGCAGTAACAAATCTTTTGCGCATTGCAGATCAATTTGAAAACCTTGAATTCATAGATTTTGGCGGCGGATACGGTATTCCATATCACAAGCTTGATGATGAAAAAGATTTCCCAATGGAAGACTTTAAAAAGCGCCTTGAACCAATTTTGACCGATTTTGTAGAAACATATACAAAATTGCCTACAAAGAGCGGAATCCCTAACAAAATTCCTTTGTTTAAGTCAGAACCGGGCCGTTTCTGTGTAGCAGAAGGAAGTGTTCTTTTAGGACGCGTTCATGCAGTAAAACACAATAACGGAAAGACTTTTGTAGGAACAGACGTTGGAATGAACGTTCTTGTACGCCCTAGCATGTACAACAGCTGGCATGACATAGAAATCATCCGCGACGGAAAAGTTATTCCACATAGCGGTTCAGACATGTTTGAACAGACAGTAACAGGAAACATCTGCGAATCCGGCGATATTCTTGCAAAAGACAGGGTTTTACCACCTGCAAAGCACGGAGATCTGGCATGTATCCTGGATGCAGGTGCATACGGCTTTTCAATGTGCAGCAGTTACAATTCCCGCCCTCGCCCGGCAGAAGTTCTTGTTTGTTCCGACGGAAAAGTAAAACAAATCCGCCGCAGAGAAACTATTGAAGACTTGATGAGGTGTTTCTAAAAACATCGTCATTGCGAGGAGCACAGCGACGTGGCAATCCACGTACAAAAAGGCTTTCTAACAACTGGATTGCCACGCTTCGCTCGCAATGACGAACATTATTAAATATGGACCAAACCCAACAATTCAAATCCGACCTTTCAAACTTCCTCCAAACAATCAAAAACTCCGGAAATTTATCAGAAATCAAAAAAGAATATGTAAATCTTGTAAAAAAATACCATCCGGACACCGCTCCTGCAGAATTAAAACAGAAATACAATGAATATATGATTATTATCAACAAAACATATTCTCAGGGCAAAACAAATGTAAAAGAAGTCCAGATTGATGAAAACAAGAATGATACGGTTCAACCGACAGCAAAAAAAGTATATTCATTCACAGATTACTACGGACGTGTAAAAGAATACACAGATTATCTTGAATATATAATGCATATGGGCGTAACTGAATATGATACCGGCAGAATTGTCATGATGTATGGAAATTTTGAAGATTCATATCTTAAAAACTCACCTTTTATACCAAATGACAATTCAAACCTTCTGGAAGCTATGCAGCACCTGTATAATGCTTCAAAATGCTTTAATTACATCATAAACAAACATCCGGACTATATTTTTATAGAACAGGTAAAAGAAGATTACCAAAAAGTAATAAAACTCAATAATAACCTTTCAAAACATATAGCTAATTCCGATTGTAAAGAACTTTTATAAATAAACATCAAAACGACCACCCGTCATTGCGAGGAGCGCAGCGACGTGGCAATCCACGTACAAAAAGGCATTCTAGCAACTGGATTGCCGCGCTTCGCTCGTAATGACGGGATCAATATATTCACGAACGATAGTTAATTCGAGGACTAACAAACGCTCGTTAATATGAAAACTAACAAACGGTCGTACTTTTTAAAATGTGGATAAGTATGTGCATAAGGTGGATAACTTCTGAAATACCATCACACACCAGTTATTAACCAAAATGTTTCACATGAAACACACCAAGCCAAGGTTACCCCATTGTTTCATGTGAAACTCAAAACATGCAAAAACCATTTATTAAACGAAACCCCAAAACAGCTCAAACCCAAGCAAACAAACACGTATACAACAACATGGTTTCACGTGAAACAAATCCCGCCCTGACAAAAACCACCTACAAGAACATCAACACAAAACAGCTAACCATCACCCTTACCACATTATCAAACACAATTGTTTCACATGAAACAATTAATCCCAAAATTTCAACACTAAGCGAAACTGCCAATCTTCTAAAACTGTTTCATGTGAAACACCCTACAACAGCCTGCTGAAACAAACATCACGACCGCTGCTTCTTATTGAGCTCATCACCCATTTTCTGTTTCACGTGAAACTAACTTCTAAACGTTAGTTATCCACAGTGTGCATAATATGTGGATAACTTTTGAGCTAGCCGGTTAAACAAAAAAAACCAGTCGAACAGATCCGACTGGTTTTCTTGCCTAATGATGATTTAGAATCCCTTAACTATTTTGTAATAGTTCTCCCTTTTCTTATAGTTTTATTATTGTCCATAATTTTTATTTTGTCAACAATTTTTTAAACTTTTTTCTAACTAACAGTCGTTAGTCTAATATTTAACTACCTATCGATAGTTTGTCTATCAATTACCTTAATAATGGATTGCCACGTCCTCTTCGCTACGCTCTGAGTCCTCGCAATGACGGTGAGGAGACATAAAAAAAGAGCCGCTCCTTTTGGAACGACTCTTTATTGTTTGCTATTTATCAACAACCGCTAGCGGCTTTATTCATTCATCATCTTTTTCCTGTACCTTATCAATACCTACAATGAAGTCTGGTTCTGTAACACGAACAACATTTACACCAGAAGCTCCGGCACCCTGCTCTTTAATATCAGTTGCTTTAAATCGCAATGTCTTTCCCTGGCTTGTCATACAAACAACTTCGTCAGAATCTTTAACATTCAAAGCTCCAATAATTTCACCCTTTGCTTCTGTGTTTCCAAAGATTCTCTGACCACCGGTGCCACGACCATGTACAGAATAAAGATCGAAAGAAATGCGTTTTCCAACACCCTTCTCTGTAATAAGAATCATGTTTGAATCTGATTCAACTTTAACTGCAGAAGCAATCTCATCACCTTCACTAAGCTTCATTCCCTTTATACCGCAGCTTGCGCGTCCCATAAGACGAACTGAATCTTCCTTGAAGCGCAATGCTTTACCACGGCGAGAAACAAGCATAATGTCTGCATCACCGGTTGTCTGAATTGCACTGATGAGCTTATCGCCGTCATTAAGCTTAATACCAATAATTCCGCGTGTCTTTGCATTCTGGAATTCTGTTGAGCGAACCTTCTTAACAATACCCTGAGCTGTTGTCATGAACAGGTAAATATCATCTGAGAATTCTTTGAGCGAAACGATTGTTGTAATTTCTTCATCCGGTCCAACCTGGAGCAAGCCCTTGATATGAGCACCACGACTTGCCTTTTCGCTTTCTGGAATCTCGTGAATCTTAATCCAGTATGCTTTACCAATATTTGTAATGAACAACAGGTGCTCTTTTGTAGAACCAATGAACAGCTGATTAACATAGTCATCATCAAGAAGGTTTGTACCGTTGCTGCCGGTTCCACCGCGACCCTGCTTTTTATACTTAGTAACAGGAACGCGCTTGATATAACCCATGCGGCTAATCATTACAACCATGTCCTCGTCTTTAATCATGTCTTCAACATTAATCTGTTCAACTTCGTTTGCAACAATTTCTGTACGGCGGTCATCACCATACTTTTCTGCAAGGTTTCTTGTTTCGTCCTTAATCAAATTAAGAATCTTGTTATGGTCAGCAAGCAGGCCTTCAAGGTAATCAATCAAAGCCTGGAGCTCTTTAATTTCATTCTGAAGATCTTCAATAAGCAGGTGAGTGAGGCGCTTGAGCTGCATATCAACAATTGCCTGTGCCTGCTCGTCATCAAAATTAAATCTCTTCTCAAGCTTGAGTTTTGCATCTTCTGTATTTTCTGAACCCTTGATAATTGCAATAACTTCATCAATGTTGTTGATTGCAGTAATCAAAGCTTCCAAAATATGCATGCGGTGTTTTGCAACCTTCAAGTCATAAATTGTACGGCGTGTAATAACTTCATCACGATGATTTACAAAGTGCTGGATAAGCTGCTTGAGTGTAAGAACTTCCGGCTTGAGATAGGTTGGGGGAAGGGTAAGCATTCCAGGTTCATCATAACGAGGAGCTCCTTCCTTAACCTGTGGAACAAGCGCAAGATTTATAACACCAAAGTTAGACTGCAAATCTGTCTTTGCAAAAAGCTGATTCAATACAATTTTTGTAATTGCACCTTTTTTCAAATCTACAACAAGGCGCATACCTGAACGGTCAGAAGATTCATCGTTAGCATTTGTAACACCATCAATCTGCTTATCGCGGACAAGCTCTTTAATGCGGCGGATAATGTTTGTTGTATTTACGCCATAAGGAACTTCTGTAAATACGATAGATTCCTTACCACGTTTATCAGTTTCAATCATGAACTTAGAACGGATAACAATTTTACCACGTCCTGTTGTATATGCTTTTTTGATTCCTGCTGTGCCGTAAATAATACCACCAGTCGGGAAATCCGGACCTTTGATATAATGCATGAGTTCTTCAACTGTGATTTCTTTATTATCGATGTAAGCACAAATCGCATCAGCTACTTCACGAAGATTGTGGGTCGGCATATTTGTTGCCATACCAACAGCAATTCCAGTTGTACCGTTACAAAGAAGGAATGGAAACTTAGAAGGAAGAACGGCTGGTTCGTCACAAGTGTCATCAAAGTTGCGAATCATATCAACGGTGTTTTTGTTGATATCACCCGTCATTTCTTCGGTGATTTTTGACATTTTTGCTTCTGTATATCGGTAGGCTGCAGGAGGGTCACCAGCAATTGTACCAAAGTTTCCCTGTGGTGTTACTGTTGTATAACGCTGAGCAAAATCCTGACCAAGGCGAACTAATGCATCATAAACAGAAGCGTCTCCATGCGGGTGATAGTGACCTAAAACTTCACCGACGATGGTTGCACATTTTTTAGTCTTTCCACCGCTTGCAAGATGAAGGGTATCCATCGCATACATAATTCGACGATGAACAGGTTTTAGTCCATCACGAACATCTGGTAAAGCACGCTGTACAATTACAGACATTGAGTAGTCAATATAGGCCTGCTTAACTTCATCTTCAATCGGGATTTTTATGAGAGAGCCACCTTCGGCAGTTTTGATTTCTTCCATCGTTTTCTCCAATGAATTACTTAAATAATTGTTCTATTATAACACAATTTTTATTTTTAGTCTTTAGGTTGATAAAACTAACGAATGGTAGTATGTATTCTTTTTTTAAACTTCAGACATATCAATGTGGATTTCTGTTGAAGGATTTATAACTGCAATTTGAAAATCATCTTCATAGATGATTTTGCCAGGGATTTCTGTAGTTTCTGAACAATAAAGCTTTACGCCATATTTGGCACACATCTGTCGGTAAAAGCTCATCTGATTCCAAATGTTGTTGCCCTGTTCAGTGTCTTTAAACCAGGTAACGGCATGTTCGGGATTTCCCTGTTCATAGAAAGGTGGAACTGGCAGAACTTTTTCAAAATATTCTCTCTGCTTCCAGTATTCAGCTGTTTCTTCTTCTGTGAGAATTTTTGCATCCACAAGCTTGCCGACGGTTGTAAAAATACCACGTGGCTGCTGGGTTATGTAAGCTATATCTAAAGTATGTACTCGATAATATTTCATAAAAAAAATATAACATAATCATTATTACAGAACAATAAAGCTATTCTATAATTCAGGTATTCTTAGATAATGTCATATATTGAATGATTAATTTCTAGCGATATTGTTTCTTTCGTGTTATTCTGAAAATATAACAAAAATGCAGGAGGCATAAAAAATGTTTAAATTTTGGGGTGATGGTTCCGATCAGGCAAAGGCATTGGTTCAAGCTATAAAAGTAAGAAGTACCGAAAACTTTAACTGGACTTTTATTTTTATTCTTGCAGTAGTCTTTTACGTTTACTGGACAGAAATCCACAAAAAGAATTATGAAGCAGTTTTTGCAGGACTTGCTCTTTATGGAGTTCACTGGCTTTATGAAATTGCAAATGCAATCATCGGACATTTTGCAGGCTACCCCCTCTGGTCTGTAAGCAATGAATCTACAACTTTTATTCTTTTGATTGGTGTGTGCTGGGAGCTTTCGATGATGTTCTCTCTGGCTGGGATTATTTCTTTTAAAATGATGCCTGAGGACCGAACTAAACGTTATTTTGCAAAGAACGGAAAAAAAGGTATCAGTTGTAAGCTTGTCGTTGCTCTTGAAATGGCTCTACTTTTTGCCTTGTTTGAATCATTTCTGGCAGGGACTTCTAATCATTCTTTTATCTGGGTTTATAAATGGTGGGGCGTTATTCCTGTATTCATAACGACATACGTTCCATTCTTTTTGGCGAGCAACTATGTTCCAGACATGGCTCCTGCAAAACGCAAACGTTTTCTTATCATCCTTTGGGGAAGCGTCGCGGTATTGCTTGTCGTACTGATTCCTCTAGGAATTATCTGAACGAAAAAGAGAATTTGGAGAATGTGATAATCAAGGAGAAAAAAAATTAAGGAAACGTTAAGAATTGGGCGTTTTTTCAGTTTATTTTTTCAAGTTCTTGCTATATGCTTAACTCATCGAAGAATAACTTTAAAATAGAAAGCTATATGGAAGGGTTTGATGAAACTTAACGCAAAATTCCAAACGATTATTATTTCGCTCCTTATAATCGCTTGCTCCATAAGTGTTTTTATGTTCATGAGCTTCATGCAGATAATGAAGCTCCGTGACTACGAGTCAACTGCAAAAAACGCAGATACTATCGTTCACAAGCTTGTTTCCTACAGCGACGCTATTTTTGCACGGCAGTTCGTTTACGACGATGTTTCAACCAATTGGGAATCGCTCAGGGAACAAGCAAACATCATATTTGAGGAACTTAATAATCCTATCGTTATGGAACGGCTCGATGAAGAGCTAGAAGAAAAACTTTCGTCCGTAATAAAAACATGGAACTACATCCAACCGAGTTTCGACGATCTTTCCAAACAGTACAACGAAATTATCACAAATAACAACATCGATCCAGCTATAAAACTCACCGTAAAAGTGAACGGCCTTTTGGAAGGTGTCAAGCAGCTTAAAGGCATGCGCGACACATCAGTTCTAGACAATGCAATATACAATATATCTACAACTCAAAAAAACATAGTCTACATAAATGATACTTTCAACAAATCGCTTACAGAACTCTGCGAAGGTCTCAGCAGCTTTTGCTGGGAAAAATATTATCAGTTTCTGGTAGTGACTCTCATAATTATCGTGACATCCTCGATTACAGCATTTTTCTTAACAAGAGCCGCAACAGGAAAAATAACAAAGCGTATAATGACTTTGCGCGATGCTTCCAAAAAGCTTTCTGACAAAAACTTTACAGTAAAGCTTTCTGACCACAGAAAAGATGAGGTGGGCGACCTTACGCGCGATCTTCACGAAACTGTTTCTACACTCGACAGCATTTTGCAGGATGTTAAGCATGGTGCGGCTATCGCAGTGCAGTTCGGGAACACATACGAAGGAGCCGCCACACAGACAGCGGCTGCCACACATCAGATACGAACGAGCATAGAGTCTTTGAACAGGCAGTTCGAGCTCCTTGAAAAGGCTGTAAAAAGCTCCATGGAAAAACTGATGCAAATGTCCGATATCGCGCTTGCTCTTGTCGTAGACAACCAGCAGCAGTTCGACTCTATTTCGCAAAACTCTGCAGACATAACAAAGATGGCGAAACTCGTCACGGTAATACCCGACACATCAATAGAAAAATCGCAGAATGCCGAGCGTATACAGCAGTTCGTTACAGACGGTGACAGCAAAATCAGCGCGACTACAGATCTGCTCAACGAGATTACTAGTCAGCTCGATGAGATTGGTGACATTATCGA
>JAEEGJ010006251.1_pt1 | contig 36006 bp, 29 predicted proteins | sample 8958761 | NCBI WGS metagenome assembly JAEEGJ01 (sample SAMN16246546, study PRJNA631951) | gut metagenome | biome: gut microbiome; feature: rumen; material: RS-attached | host: Bos | place: Iran: Karaj | collected 2018-10
CGGAAGTACCAAAGCTCACCTTGGCGGGTTCCTGAGAAGTCAATGCGACCTGCTTCACCTGTTCGACAAGCGCCATGTCGGTAGCCGGGTTGAATTCGGGGGACTGAATCTTTTTCCAAATCTGGGTAATGTTTTCCATAGGGGTTCCTTTTGAGATTTAACGCAGCAAATTTAGTAAAATTTGCAATTCACATTAAGCCGTCACGATGTTTTTGCCCCCGAATACCCTTTAGTAATGTCCGAAGAAATCGGTGACTTCAAAATACATTCGGTATCTTTTGCCTTCTTGATCCTCAGTTTCCATAACATCGAACTGTCGCCCATTTTCATCAATCAGAGACTGCTTTACAGGTTTCATTCCGCTGAAATAAATAAGATCATATTCCTCACCGATATTGATAACATACATGGCCGTTTCTGTGGAAACGCCCTTTCCTGAATCCCTAATAGACCTCAACAAGCCGCCAATAACTTCTTTATGAAATTCTCTAACATTAGCATCAACGGAAGTGTCTTTCACAAATGTGTAATGGGCCGAGATATTGGTAAAATCACGATCCAAAAGTTCCTGGGCAAGCTTCAGTTCTTCATTTCTATCGCCAGATTTTCGAGCCATCGTCATAACCGATTCTAGCCCCATAATGCTAAAACGATCTGGCTGAGAAAATTTGCACTTTAGAAATTCTTTCCTAAACTTCAGCCAATCCGTTGATTCCACGGCCTTCAACGAATCCTTTTTAAGAACAGCCAACTGTTGCACATAGTATGAGGATTCAACAGCAGAAGCATCATAGACAGGAGCACCATTAGGAAGCGTCGCATTATGTTGTCTGTGACTACCCGCGCATGCTGCAAGCATCGCCGCAATTCCCAAAATACCAATTATCGAATAACGCATAGAATCCTCGTCAAATCCTTTTCCTTTGAATATATACCAAACCGCAAAGAATTATAAACTTTTGTTCACGTTTTTGGCTAAAAACACGCGAATTTCTTTCGTCTTTTGCCCTCCGGCTCTCGTCTAATACTATATTTAAAGCACTATGCAGATTACTAACGCTTCTCAACTTACTGGTGTTTTCCCCGCGTTGTTCACCCCGCTCAAGAACGACGATCCCAAGAACCTTCGCAACTCCATCGACTACAAGAAGATGGGCCAAATGATCGACGACGTGATTGCTAACGGCGCAAGTGGCGTGCTCCCTGCCGTGACCACGGGTCAGAGTGCGACGGTTTCCCCGCAGCAACACCTCGATGTCATCAAGTTTACGCTCGACTACGTGGACGGCCGCGTGCCCGTGATTGCCGGCGCCGGTTCCAACTGCACCCGCGAATCCATCGAAATGATCGAGAACGTCCAGAAGATTGCCCCGGTAGCAGTCCTCTGCGTCACAGGCTACTACAACAACCCGCCACAGGAAGGCCTCCTGAAGCACTACCGCACGCTCAGCAGCGAGACCGGTGCAAAGATTGTCATTTATAACGTTCCGGGCCGCACCTCCAGCTACGTGCATCCCGACACCCTGATTGAACTTGCCGAAGACAAGAACATCATCGGCCTCAAGCAGGCCGTGGAGTTCGGCTTTGGCGAGAAGTTCCACGAAGACACGATGCGCGTCATCAAGGAAACCAAGGGCAAGGACTTCGCCGTGATGAGCGGTGAAGACGGTTTGTTCGCCGACCTCCTCGAAATGGGCGGCACGGGCCTCATCAGCGCCTCCGGAAACATCCCCGAGGCCACGAAGACTTTCGTCGAACTGTACAAGGCATTCCAAGCTGGCGACAAGGACAAAGCTCACAATCTGCAAAAGGACGCCCGCGACTTTATCGACATCACGTTCTGCCGCAAGAACCCGATTCCGCTCGGCACGCTGTTCAACAGCCCGCTGTTCCAGCCGCTCGTAAGCGTGAAGGATACGGCCAACGGCGCCGACGCTGTCGCCCGCATCATGAAGCTGATCGAAGAGAAGGCCCCGAGCCTGAAGAAGTATCATGTTTAGTAGACAGTAAGAAGTAGACAGTAGGAAGTAATCAGTAGACCGGTATAATTTGGCGGCGAAGCCGCGATTATAACACTTCCTACTTCTAACTTCCTACTTCCGACTTTTACCTAGGAGAATCCAATGGCCAAGAACAACCAATCTATCACTGATGTTGTCTGCGACTACATCACCAAGCAGAAACTCTCCCCCATTCCCGTCCAGACTCTGAACGAGGAAGCAGAAACCACGCGCTACTTCGGTGGCGAACTCAAGGAATTCATCGCCGCCGCAAAGACGCTCGGCGCCAAGGGTATCTTTGTCGAGACGCTCTACCTCGAAGAAGACGAATTCTACTACGACAGCGGCATGGACGACGAAGAATACATGGCCCTGTACGGCGATGACGAAAGCTGCAACGGAGAATGTAAGTGCGGCAAGTGCGAAGGCAAGAAGTCCAAGAAGAAGGCTAAGGAAGAAGACGATAGCGATGTCGACGGTGTCTGGTTTGAACCCGAAGACCTCGACGGCCTCGACCTCACGCTCCTCAAGCCACAGATGGCCAAGTTCCTCGACCGCGTGGGCGAAGCCTGTGGCGTGCGCCTCACGGTTCCGGGCGTCGACCACCTCGAAGTGGAAATCTTCGCCGACTGGTACGACGAGTTCGCCGAAATGGTGGACGAAGCATCCGAAGCTATCGAACTCGACCCGAACGGGGCACTCGAAAGCATGAAGTCCATGATCAAGGCCGAAGAAGCCGCCGCCAAGGCAACGCAGGGCAAGGGCACCAAGAAGATTGCCGCCCACCCGCCCAAAAAGGCTTCCAAGAAGTAATCCGTCGCAAGACTGACCTTTTAGACACGCCCCCTGCGGGGCGTGTTTTTTGTATTTCCAACATACAACATATTCAAAACAGAAAGGCATCTCGGCAGAACCGAGATGCCTTATGGCAATATGAGGAGTATTAATCGGTTATCAATATAAAAAATTTAGCGGGTCACAGACAACATTTTTACTTTGCCATCACGTTTAACCATGTAAACACCGGTCTTGCCAAACTTCATGAGCACGGCATCGTTCAAGGAAGTCCCATTCCTAAATTCCACCTTGCCAAGATACTTGCCCTGCACGTCGAACACCTGCAATACCGATGTTCCCATCGGCACCGGCGACACATCCGGGAGAGCGTCAATGGACGCATTGATGGAACCTGTAACACTGCTGCTTACCGGAATGATAACGGGAGCAACACTGGAACTGGAAATTGGCGAAAGAATGGTTATACTAGAAGACGAAGCGACGACACTTCCCCAAAAATCCCGGCTCGAAGACGAAACCTTCGCCTTACTGGAACTGCTCCTGTGATGGCTACCCGTTCCCGAAGAACTGGAAAATAAATGCGTGGAACGATGAGAGGATGAAGAACGATGAATGGATGTCGACGAATGATGGGGCGATGCACTGGATTTCGGCGTTACCGCCGTTTCCGAGCCAGACGGAGAACCTTTAGATGTTATGTTGAAGTAGGTGAAGTCAATCTTTCCGGTAGCACCGCCACCCGCCTCCGCAAGGACTTTGACCTCGTACATTTTTCCGAGATTCAGGCCAACCTCCCCCCATTTCTTGAAATGGGCGGTAATGTCGATATGGCCGCACTGGCGAGCATTACGACGCACACTGAAGAACTGCGGGAATGTGGAAGTACCCTTGATAGACGGCATATTCACGCGAGTAAACGTGTAAATATCGTAGGTGTCGCCGTCCACCGTGATTTCGCCCTTCTTGGTGCCTAAATACTGCGGACTCGGCTTGGTAAACCAGTCATCGACGATATAGTATTCCACCAGCGGATTTTCGGTCCAACCGTAAATACCGATATAGGAATAAGCTGCGCTCCCCGACTTGGTGAATTTATAGTCAGCGGTAAAATAGCCAATCTGGTCATGCGACTGGGTACTGTTGTACTTGAGGCCTACGCGAGCCAGGAAGTCGTTAGAGCCGTTCCATTCTGCCGAGAATGTTCCGTCGTTATAATAGGTCATCGAGTTATTTCCGCCTTGATACCATATTTCATAATGGTAGCCGGAATTACCGATATTCCCCGTCACACTTGAATTATTTTGACCACGAGTGGTCGTGCCGTTTCCGGAATGCCCGCCCTTTTCGCTGCAAGCATCGGCTGCATAAGCGTTTAAGCCAAAAGCGAGGGTCACAAAAAACGTGGCCCTGGCCAACCCAAGGAACAATTTGTTCATATCCAACTCCAATTTTTTGCCGATAGGGACATTTTCTCTTTGGAAATGCCGCCATCAGCCAACCTGCTTATAAAATAATCTCAAATTGTGTTCTACATCACTTTTCAAATAATTCTTTGTTGTAAAAACGACAATGAAAGGCTTTTTACGCAAAAAAAGAAAAGGTACCCCGCAGAACGAGGCACCTTTGACAATATAAGGAGTGTTTTAGATTTGAAACTTTTAGCGAGTCACAGAAATGGGCCTAATCTTTCCGCCAATCTTTACCATGTAAACACCGGCTTTGCCGAACTTGGCGAAGATGGCATCGTTGATAGAAGCTCCATTAGCGAAGGAGACGCTACCCAAAGAACGACCCTGCATATCGAACACCTGAGCCACATGGCTGGTCTTGTTCAAGCGAATATTCTTGGCCAAAGCCAGTGGATCTTCTTGCGGGTTAGTTCCCGGATTCGTAGCAGGATTCGTGCCAGGATCCGTACCCGGATTAGCGGCAGCACCCGGCAGGCTAAACTTCACGTAGTCCACATTCGTATTTGCATTTGCGATGGTGATGCGGAGTTTGTGTTGCCCAGCAGTGAGAGTCGCCTTGCCCTTGGCCAGTTCATAGGCATTCCAGTCATCTGCAGTTCCCGTGAAAGCGAGAGAGGCAAGAGCCTGCAGACTTGCTCATCTGGTCCTTACAGGCATCGACAGCGAAAGCACTGCCTATGCCGCAAGAAACAATGAGTGCAAGACTCATTTTGGCAATTTTAGATACACTTTGCATAGTTTACTCCTCATATAGTTATCCTTCTTAATATAGGTGCGAAACCGCATGAAATAGCGAGAAAAGCACAAAAGTCGTTGTTACTGGAAACAACACGAAACAGTTTACAAGCTGTCATTTCACCGCATTTTTTGACAAAAAAAGACCCAATTCCGGGAGGGAATCGGGTCAAAAATCGTTTAAAGTGCGATTTAGCGTTCTACAGAGATAATCTTGGCAACAGAGCCACGCTTGACCATGTAGATAGCCGAATGGGGGAACTTGCTTCCGACAGCATCCTTAAGGGTAGAGCCGTCCTTCAGTTCGACCTTGCCGAGGAACTTACCCTGCATGTCGAACACCTGATAAGTGCCAGCCATGCCAAAGGTCTTGATTTCGGCCGGGAGGGCATCAGAGATAACACCCGAGCTGGAAGATGCACCGACGTCAGCAACAAGGATAGAGCTAGAAACCGGTGCTGCAATGGACGAGCTGGAAACCGGAGCATTGTCAGAGCTGGAGGCCGGGGCCTTGTCAGAACTAGAAGCCGGAGCCTTGTCAGAACTGGAGGCCGGAGCCTTATCAGAACTGGATTTCGGGGCTTCGGAGCTAGAAGACGGAACTGCAGATTCGAGAGGATGCTTCTTGTCTGTCATCTTGAAGTAGGAGACATCGAAGGAACCAGTACCGCCGCCGGCTTCGACGAGCACCTTGGCTTCGTACATCTTACCCATCCTCATGCCGAGGGATTCCCACTTCTTGAAATGAGCCGTGATGTCGATATGTCCGCAAGAACGGGAGTTACTACGCACGCTGAAGTACTGCGGGAAAGTCTGATCCCCCTTAATGGAGGGCTTGTTTACACGGGTATTCTGCCAAATTTCGTACTTGGCGCCATCCACCTCGAATTCACCCTTTCTCTGGCCGAGGAGGTTTGCACCCGGCTTGTTGAACCAGTCATCCACGATGTAGTATTCTACGAGCGGATCAACCGTCCAGCCATAGATACCAATGTAGTTGTAACCACCGGCACTACCCTGTTTTTTCCAGTTGAAATAGGCATCGATGGGGCCAACTTGCTCGTAAGTCTGCTTTTCGTCGTATCTGAATCCGACACGAGCAAGGAAGTCACCTGTATTGCTCCAACTGGCCTTGTAAGTACCATTATCATAATAGGTCATGGAATTGTTGCCGCCCTGGTACCAGATTTCATAGTGGTACGGAGAACTGCCGACGTTACCCGTCACGCTGGAGTTGTTCTGGCCCTGGGTCCTCGATTCTTTGCCTTCATGGCCCATATTATCCTTGCAGGCATCGATGTCCGCATATGCAGACGAGACAAGCCCCATCGCAAGGGCAAGGCCGAATTTCAATATTTTTTTATTCATCTTTGAGCTCCTCTTATGGTTATTTATCAACCATACCATATGTAATCTATACCCTTTTCCACAAAGCTTCTCCCAGCAGAAATAAATGATGTTGTATCATAAAACAACATTCCTTGACTTGTGATTTCCGCAAAAAAACGGCATTTTGTGACAAAAAAAGACCCGTTTCCTCATGAGGAAACGGGCCATTTTCAGCAATGTTTCTAAAATTTAGCGCTTTTCGGCAGAGACTACCTTGACGGCGGCCCCCTGCTTAAGCAGATACATTCCGGACTTTCCGAACTTGTTCACGACAATTTCCTTCAGAGATGCGCCGGACTGCAGTTCAACCGTGCCGAGGAACTTGCCCTGCATGTCGAACACCTGGGCGGAGCCGGACATCACGAAGACCTTTGCCGTTGCCGGGAGGGCATCAGAGCCGGAGCTGCTGCTTATGTTGGCAGGAGCACTAGAAGACGATACCGCATCGGAGCTGGAAGCCGGGTCTGCAGAGCTGGAAGACTGTGCGTCGGAGCTAGAAGACGCGGCTACAGAGCTAGAAGACTGAGTATCGGAGCTGGACTTCGGAGCTTCGGAGCTAGAAGAAGACGGAGCTTCGGAAGAGCTGGACTCCTGCTGATCACCCTTAGAAATATAGACCTTGGCATGCGGGAAGTCCATTTTGCCACCCGTAACATTGGAAGAAGTATTGCCCGCTTCACCGAGCACCTTGGCTTCGTAGAGCTTACCCATGGTGAGTCCCATCTTTTCCCACTGTCTCATGTGTTCAGAAATATTGATGGAACCACAGTCACGCGGCGAGGAACGCACGCTGAAATACTGATAGAACGTCGCATTGCCATTGGTTTTAATAGCAGCACCGGTACGGGTATGGCGATAAACCGTATAGGTACCGCCGTCAACCTGAATGGTGCCTTTCTTTTCGTTTCCAATCCAGTCACCCGGCATACTCTGGGAAAGCGTATTATCGATCACATAGTATTCCACCAAGTTGCTCGGCGTTCCAGGAACGCCTTCCATCCAACCATAAACGCCAATATAAGAATACTGCACATTCTGACCGGAATTCTTTATGAGCTTGAACTCGGCAATCATGTCGCCGCCAAGTTCCTTATAGGTCTTGTCACTGCCGAGGGAAAGACCCGCGCGGCAGAGATAGTCCTTGGCAGAAGTGATGTTACAGTCCATGGAACCATCACTATAGAACGTGGCATTACCGCCGCTACCGTTTTCGTCCCAAAGTTCGTAACCGATATCGCCGATTTTACCGACTTGGTTCGAACTAATGGTCACTTTGTCACCGGAATGCTGAGCGTTGCTACAGAAATCCTGAGCAAAAGCAGCAGAAGCTGCAAAAGCAATACAAAGGGCCGAAGCCCCAATAATCCTAATTTTCATAAAACCTCCAAAGTTTATTCCAAATATAGATAAATACTGCATTTTTTCTTGCTTTTTTTGTTTTTTTACATTTTTCTGTAGTAATAAACACAATAAAAAAGGGAATTTCTTGCCGAAAAAACCTTTTTATACTTTTTTTTACATTTTTTCGAGCTATTTTGCCACGGAAAGCACCTTGAAAACCCCGTCGGACTGCACCATGTAGATACCCGGCCTGCCGAATTTTGCAAAAATAGCACTATTTAGTGCCATTCCCGCCGGTACCATCAGCTTACCCAAAATACGGCCCTGCATATCGAAGACGACTAGGTTACGGTCGAACGAACTGATGTGGGCCATTTGCATGATCCCCGCGGTCAATTCGGACGATTTTGCAGCAGGTTTCAATTCCTGAGTTACAGAACTAGAAGATTCGACGAGGGCATCAGAGGCCGGCACGGCAAAACTCGATTCCGGAGTTGCGGAACTGGAGGATGGAGCCGGAGAACTAGGCTCCGATTCGGTCACGTTGAAATAGGTGAAATCTATCGTAGCAGAACCATTGCCCGCTTCCGCAACCATCATGACCTCGTTCATCTTGCCCAGATTGAGGCCGAGCTCCGTCCATTTCTTGAAGTGGGCCGTGATATCTATATGGCCGCACTGGCGGGGTATGCGACGGACACTGTAAAAAGTCGGATAGTTCACGTCTCCCTGGACATACAGCTTGTTTTGCTTAAAGGAATAGATGTCGTACGTATCCCCGTCTACCGTAATCTCGCCCTTCTTTTCGCCCAAATACTCGGGATTCGGTTCGCTGAACCAGTCTTCCAGGATGAAGTAATCGGCGCGCGGATTATCCGTCCAGCCATAGACGCCAATATACGAGAAATCGGCACTTCCCGACTTGGTGAACTTGAAATCCGCTGAAAAATTGCCAAATTCGTCAAAATTTTTGCTTTCGGCATACCGGAGACCGACTCGGGCAATGAAGTCTTGCGAGTTGCTCCATTCCGCAGAAAAGGTTCCGTTGTCATAATAAGTCAGGGAGCCCGAGCCTTCGGAATGCCAGAGTTCGTACTGGAAACCCGAATTGCCGACGTCCCCCTTGACGCTCTCGGAACCGGTCCCAATGACTTTCTTGCCCTCGCCCACATGGCCCATTTCGTCGTTGCAGGCATCGGCCGCATAGGCGGAAACCGCAAGCACCAAGGCAACGACAAAGCCCGTTTTTAGGATTTCTTTTCTCATATTCCTGCACCTACCTTCTCAATAAACTATAAAAAAAGAGGCCATCCCGGAGAGATAGCCTCTTTTTTTACTTTCTGAGTTCGTTTTTTACGGACTAGGCGCCTTCCGGGGACGGATTTTCACCTTCGGAAGCGGATGCATCCACGGAATCGTCATCGACTTCAACGCCTTCCACCTTGTCGAAGGTTTCCTTCGCCTCGGCGCTGTCGTGCTCGATATCTTCCACGCTCGGGAGGGCGGTCGCATCTTGCACCACGTCGCCTTCGCGCAGGCTGATGGCCTTCACGCCCTGGGCGTTACGGCCCGTGAGGCGGATATCGGCAGCCTTGATGCGGATGACCTGGCCTTCCTTAGTGGTGATGATCAAGTCGTAATCGTCGGCAACGCTGTCTACGAACACAGCCGAACCGATCTTGTCGGTGACGTTCAGGTTCTTGACACCCTTGCTGCCACGCTTGGTGACGCGGTAGGTGCCCGGCTCGCTGCGCTTGCCGTAGCCCTTCTCGGTAATGGTGAGCACCTTGTTACCCGCCTTGAGCCACAGGAGCGAGATGACCTCGTCACCTTCGGCCAGTTTGATACCACGGACACCGTGAGTGCCGCGGCCCATCGGACGGAAGCAGGTGATCGGGAACGTGACCGCCTGGCCGTTGCGAGTGGCAATCATCAGCAAGTCATTCGGAATCGGGCGCGCTTCCAGATTTTCGGCATCATCGCCTTCGGCCTCCCCTTCAGCCGGTTCGGCAGTCTCGGCAGACTGATCGGCGGCATCTTCGACATCGCCTGCGTTCAGGGAAGCCTTGTATTCTTCTTCGGTCATGCCCACGAGTTGCACCTTCACGAGTTCGTCGCCCTCGTCCAGGCTGATGGCGTTCACGCCAGCCTTGCGCGGACGGCTGAACAGCTTGAGGTCCATCTTGTTGATGATACCCTTCTTGGTCACGAACACGAGACAGAAGAAACCGCCGAACTTGCGTACCGGCACAATCGCCTGTACAGTTTCGCCGTCCGTAAGCCCGACAAAGTTGACAATCGGGCGGCCCTTGCCGTTGCGCGTGCCTTCGGGCAGGCGGTAGACCTTGGTCCAGTAGGCGCGACCCTTGTTGGTGAACACGAGCAGGTAGCTATGCGTGCTCGCCGTGAAGATCTGCTCCACGTTGTCCTCGTCCTTGAGGCCGGCACCGATAATGCCCTTGCCGCCGCGGTTCTGCGCCTTGAACGTGTCGATGGGCAGGCGGCGGATGTAGCCTTCGCGGCTGAGCGTAATCACCTGTTCCTCTTCGGCAATCAGGTCTTCTTCGTCGCTGTCGTCGATGGCTTCGCCAATGGTGGTGCGGCGTTCGTCACCGTACTTCGCCACGACAGCATCAAGCTTTTCGAGCATGATGGCAATGCGGCGTTCGCGCTTTTCGAGAATGTCCTTCAAGTCGGCGACAGTCGCCACGAGCTCGTTGTATTCGGCTTCCAACTTTTCGAGGTTGAGGCCGGTGAGCTGGCCGAGGCGCATGTCCACGATAGCCTGCGACTGGATTTCGTCGAGGCCGAAACGGTCCTGCAAACTCTGCTTCGCGATGTCGGTCGTCTTGCTCGCCTTGATAATCTGCACGACCTCGTCGATGTTCTGCGTCGCGATGCGCAGGCCTTCGATGATGTGGAGGCGGGCTTCGGCCTTCTTCAAGTCGAATTGCGTCGAACGCGTAATCACGTCGAGACGGTGATCGATGTAAACCTGCAGCAATTCCTTCATCGTCAAGACCTTGGGCAGGTTGTTGATGAGGGCCAGGTTGTAAATGCTAAACGTTGTCTGTAACTGCGTGTACTTGAACAAGTTGTTCAAGACCACCTCGCCCACGGCGTCGCGGCGCAGTTCAATAACAATGCGGATGTCGCGGCTGGATTCGTCGCGGATGTCGGTAATGCCGTCGACACGCTTTTCGCGAACAAGGTCTGCGATCTTCTTGCAAAGTTCCGCCTTGTTCACCATGTACGGGATTTCGGTGACGATGATACGCGGTTTACCCTTGGAATCCGTTTCGATTTCGGTGCGGGCACGCACGCGCACGCGGCCATGACCCGTGAGGTAAGCTTCGCGGATGCCGGAACGGCCACAGACGACTGCGCCGGTCGGGAAGTCCGGGCCCTTGATGTAGTCCATCAAGTTCTCGTCCGGAAGGTCCGGATTTTCAGCCAAGGCGTGTATTGCGGCGCCGACTTCGCGCAAGTTGTGCGGAGCCATGTTGGTCGCCATACCCACGGCAATGCCGGAGGTACCGTTCACAATCATGTTCGGGAGTGCCGAAGGCAGGACCAGCGGTTCTTCAAGAGACTCGTCGTAGTTCGGGCCCATGTCGACAGTATCCTTTTCCAGGTCTTCGAGCATGAGCGCACCGAGGTTGTTCATCTTGGCTTCGGTGTAACGCATGGCAGCAGGGCTGTCGCCGTCGATAGAACCGAAGTTTCCCTGACCGAACACCAGCGGGTAACGCAGGGAGAAGTCCTGGGCCATACGCGCAAGCGTCTCGTACACGGCGGAGTCGCCATGCGGGTGGTACTTACCGATAACGTCACCCACGATACGGGCGGACTTGACCGTACCCTTGTTGGGCACCACGCCCAGCTTGTGCATACTGAACATCACGCGGCGGTGCACGGGCTTGAAGCCGTCACGCGCATCGGGCAGAGCACGCGCAACGATTACGCTCATGGAATAGCGGAGGTAGCAATCCTGCATGTCCTTCTCGATGAGGGACTTGAACTGCGAGCCTGGTACCATTTCTTCTGACATTATTATTCCTCAGTTAGTGGTTAGTGGTTAGTGATTAGTGGTTAGGACATCCTAGCCGCAAGCACCTCCCGCTAACATTTCATTTATTTTTTTTAAACTTTTCTCATCGGTCTGGTCGATGTGGTGGGGAGTGACCGTCGCATAGCCTTGATTCAGCAAATAATCATCGCTATCCACGGGCTGCTCGTCCCACAGTTTGTCACCGTCCAGTTGCCACAAGCCCCCATCGTGGGAGTAGTGGTCCGTAAACATTCCAAGGGCCATCCTCGTCGCCTTAAAACCTTTGAAGGTTTCGGCAGTGGCCTTTGGGAAATTCACGTTCCAGAATACGCCGGCAGGAATATTTTCGAACAGGCGTTTCTCGACAATTTTTACGGCAAAATCAATTGCAACTGGCAAGAGGGAGGCATTCATCCCGCGCAGCGAAAGCGCAATACCCGGCACCCCCCAGAGGGCTGCTTCACGCGCACCGGCGACTGTCCCCGAATAAAGCGAAGACACGCCAGAATTCTCGCCCACGTTCACGCCCGAGAAGCACACGTCAAAAACTCCCGGACCATGCCCCTCGGTTACCTCCAAGCCATAGGAAGCAAAATGCCCCAAGGCAAACTTCGTGCAATCGGCAGGGGTCCCGTCCATCGAAAAGACCTTGTAACCGTCCTCGGAAGGGACCTCTTCAACCAGAAGGCCACGACGAACCGTAAATGCGTGGGAAACACCGCTCTGTTCCGATTTCGGAGCAAACACAAAAACCTCCCCATAGGGAGAAAGAGCGCCAGCGAGGGCGTGCATGTTCGCGCTACCTACCCCATCGTCGTTCGTGATGAGGATGCGCGGTTTTCGTGCTTCTTGCATGTAATATAAAGATAGTAAAATATGAAAAAAACACCCTAAAAATCAAGCAATCGCGCCCTCTCTTTTCATGCCAAATAGAGCTATATTTTTCGCATGTTTTCAGAGAAGAAATTTTTGGCCACCAAGGACACCTCTAAGGCCAAACGCATGGCCGAATTGTTGCGAGTCATCATATTGCAACTGGGCGACGACGTGCCTCGCGCCAAACGCGAATTCGAGACATACGCCGAATGGATGAAACTTCCCGAAAGCGAGCGTCTTACGGGCAAAAACCAGGCACAGATGATAGACCTTTACAAGACATTCCGTACCCGTGCCGGGCTCGGGTTTGAGAGAGATGTTTACCTGGAGCAGGAACCAGGTGACCGCGAAACTCCGAACGAAGCGCCCCTCCCCTTCGCCGTACTTGTCCACAACCTTCGTAGCGCATTCAATGTCGGTTCCATCATCAGGAGCACAGATTGTTTCGGGCTCGAAGGAGTGCACCTGAGCGGTTACAGCTGCGGTCCCGACCACGTAACCGTCAAGAGTGCAGCCCGCGGTTGCCAGGAATGGATTCCCATTAAACGCTGGGACAGCCCCTTCGATTGCGTCAAATGGCACAAAGAAAATGGCTACGAAATTATCGCCCTTGAAACCGGCGAAGACATCCCGAGCATAAACAACGTAACATGGCCCGAAAAGGGCCTCATCATCCTCGGGAACGAGGAATTAGGAATCGCCCCCGAACTAATGGCGGAGGCGACGATGAAAGTGACGATTCCCATGGCGGGCCGCAAGGCGAGCATGAATGTCGCCGGGGCATTTGCCATTATGTGTTTTAAGATAAGGTCGGAAGTAGGAAGTAGGAAGTAGGAAGTAGGAAGTCTTATACCTGTCTACTTCCTACTGTCTACCGTCTACTATTTCGCAAGCGACTTCACTGCTTCGGTGAGGCGGTCGATTGCCTGAATGAGTTCATCCATTTTGGCTTCGCTCACGCCACCGGCAACAGCGGCCGAGGTCGCCTTTGCAGCAGCTTCGACAGCAGGCTTCACAGCAGGAGCTTCCTTGACTGGGACCTTGCCAAGCCAAATATCCGGCCAGCGGTCGTTACCCGTGTGGTAAGTAATGCGGGTTGCAGTTTCCACCGGTTCACCAATCTTCCAGATATAGAGTTCGTAGTCAAACAGATCGTGGTCATGTCCCTTGTCGGTCGCACCCCAGACAAGCCACTTGCCATCGGGAGTGAGGCGCGGGAAATATTCGTGGCTGCGGCGGCCAGGCAAATCCATGAGTTTCACGTTTTTCGGGATACCGAAGAACCCCACCTTTTCAACCTGCTTACCATCCTTGGCGCTGAACCACAGGATTTCGCTCGGAGCGGCAGTACCACCATTGCCTGTCGGGTTTACACGGTAAAGTTTGGAGCCGTCAAAGTTCCAGTCAATCTGGCAACCATCGCCGGACTTGGTCCACTGGGACTTTTCCAAATCCCAAACACCCGTTTCGCGCATGGAACCACGGAGCGTAATCGCCACATGCTTGCCATCGGGGCTCATGTTCGGTTCTTGCAGAATCACGCCGGACTTGTTGAAAGCCTTCTCGCCATCGAGCACAAGCGTTTCCTTTTTGCTTGCGAGGTCCATCGTGAAGACTTTGCCGGCACGGCTAAACACGATAGACTTGCCGTCGGGCCTCCAGGTGCCCCACGTGGCGTTGTCCACCACCTTGCGTGCGTTCTCGCCCGAAATATCGACCATCCACAAGTCCCACTTTTCAGGGTAGTTCGCGTCGTTTTCGGGAACCCAGCCGCCCTTGCTGCGGTTAAACAACACAGTAGAGCCGTCTGGAGAAATGCGAGGGAACCAGTCCACATTATCGCCGCTCGTAAGCGCACGGGCATTCGTGCCGTCGGCGTTCATAATCCAAATATCGTGATGCGAATTGGCGCGGCTCGTCGCCCAGACAATCGCCCCTTCAAGCTTTCCCTTCAGGGCCGAAAGAGCCTTCTGCTCGTCGGCAGTCGGATCGACAGCGGCTCCCGTCGGAGCGCCCTGCTGGGCAAAAATCGAAGTCACGGCAAAAAGCACCGTAGCAGCAAATTTGGAATAAAGCAATTTCTTCATAAATAGACCTTTCTATATGAGGAAATAATACAAAAAAAACGGACTGGCAAAGTCCGTTTTTATTTTTATTCAACCTCAATCGTATTACTTGATTGTGAATGTCCGAATACGGGCCGTGCCAACAGACTGGACGCGAACCAGATAAGTTCCGCAAGGCAAGTCTGCCAAGGAAACGCTCGTAGAATTCGCACCGACACGGAACGACTTGACCACAACACCCGTTACAGAGGCAATATCCACACGGGATGTCGCATGCAGGTTCAACTGGAGAACGCGACCATGCAAAGCAAACGATTCTGCCGGGAGCAATGCCGGGGAGGCAATTGCATCGGCCGCGGAGCTGCTCGTTCCTGGCCCGGCAACACTACTGCTGGATTTCTCCTGCACCGGCCCAGAACTGCTGGAACCCTGTCCGGGAGCCACACTGCTCGACGAAGCAACCGCCGAAGATTCAGGCCCGGCACTGGAACTCTGCGGAGCCGCAGGAGGATTGGCAAAGTTCGGCATGTTTCCCGAAACGAGGAGACCGCAAAGGACTTTCATAGACTGTTCAAAATAGGCTTCTTCACCCAGCGAAACAGCCTCTTTCCAATATTCGTCCAGTTTATCCTGACGCGATGCATCCGTAACAAGCGAAGTCATCAACGTTGCGACAAATGTACTGTTGTGGTCGTTCCACATCTGGCTTCCGCTACGTTCGATAGTTCCCTTCATTTCGGAAGCGGGTTTACTGCTCACCCACGCCCCGAGTTTATCCAACATCGTCTTCGCTTTCGATTCGCCGAACCAATAGAAGTCCTGCGCTAGGCGCCACGGCGTGCGTGCGGCATCGTAACCATAATATTTATCCATGCCCTTTCCGCTAGCATCGGACCAGTTGTCAAAAAGCCCAGTGGAATATTCAGCCGAGTTTGTTTCCAGCAAAGCATAGTTAGCATTCATCGCCGTCGTATTCCAGAACTCGGCATTGTCCTTGTCCACCTCGGCAAACAGCCTGTAATACGCAGGCGCCACATAGGATGGATTTTTCTTGTCGTTCCAGGCGTCACCCGGTTTATGCAGTCCATTTTCTTCGAACTCGTACTTCTTTACGTTTTGCAAAAGGGTGCGCGCTTCGTCCAAATACTTTTCATCACCAAACTGGTACGACGCCATGATCAAAGCAGCCGCGACATCCATTTCGGCATCAGTTGCCGCATTGGCCTTGTTGTCCGACGGAGTCAAAGTACCAAACGACCAGTTCATGAGACCGTGCTCGTTGGAGCCAGCCTTGTAGAACGCCCACATCTTGTCGAACTGAGACTGATAGCTCGTCGTATTGTCGCTGAAATAGACCATCATCAACATGCCGTACCCCGTCCCTTCGGAGACGTAAGTATTACTGCCATGGTCCTTTTCTATCGCCGCATAATTTCCACTTTCCTTGTACTTGTCCTTCAAATAATATTCAAAAGCGGCCTTCAGTTCCGTAGCCGCTTCGGCTTGATTCGAGAGGACGATACCGTTTCCACCATAATTGGTGCTCTGCGGATACGGAAAATTAACCGTTGCCTGGGCCAAGCCAAAAGCAAACGCAGGAACCATAGCCATTTTTACCAAACCATTCATAAGCATTCCTTAAAAGGTTTTTCGCCTGATGCAACATTCATCAAACATTCTTATTAAAAATAATGAATATTTCGGGAAATAGGGCATAGCATCAAAGCCATACGTGTTCAACATCACTTTTTCCCAAGATAAAAACTTACCTTTCACTGACAAGATTCCAAATATCGTGATTTAGAACAATGTAGAGCGAATCCCGGTAAGCAACATTCCAGTCTTCCTGCGCATCGAGCACCGAGAGGAGGCTCCCCCAGCGGGCATAATAACGGAGCGGGAAAATGGCCCGACCGATACGCAGAGAATCAGCATCGTGCATGAACAGCGCAGGGTCGTTGGCATAGCGCAGATAGCGTTCAAAGAAATCCGCCGTCTTGAGGATAAAGCGTCCGTCAATGTAGACAGGCTCCAAAGGATTCACAAATTCAAGATAGCCACCGGCACGGTCGTCGTTGAACAAATGGCCTTCGTGCGGGTGAGCGGCCATCCAGGCGGCGGCATCTACCGGAACACGCTGGGATGCAATCATGGAGCTATCATAAGCGAGGAGAGAACGGGTCCAGAGGCCGAGAAGGAAGAAGAGTAGGAAGTAGGAAGTAGGAAGTAGGAAGTGGTTAGTGGTTGGTGGTTGGTGGTTAGTGGTTGGTGGTTGGTGGTTAGTGGAGAACGCAACCGTGCCATACAGCAACACTGGCATATACAGCACGAAGTTTCGTTCGGCGATGAGGGCAAGGGATGCTGTCGCAAAAAGGCAGATAGGCATCAAGCCGAGCCGTCTCTTAAGCACATTCCAAACGGCGATTACCAGCCCAGCTACACACAAAAGAATCATCACTACACATTCCAAGGCGTTCTCCCCCGCCATCAGCAGTGTAAACGGAGAACGATTCTCGGCGATTTCACTTGCAAACACCACTGCCGACGGGCTCATTCCGACAAGGCGGTCCAAGAGGCCAAACGGATAGAGGAACAAGTTCAACCCCTCACTATGCAAAAACGGCATTGCAAACAGTGCGAGAACAACGCCCAAATGGAATAGCCGGAACCTTTTCGGCAACTTTATTTTCAACCGCCAGGCATCTAGCCATACAGAAGCAAGTACCGCTACTGCAAAAAGCGGGCCCAAGATATAAAGCCCCTGGCACTTGCACCAAAGCCATTGAATGACAAGGACGAAAAGGAGAAGGAAAAAGGCTCGAGGTTCGAGGCGCGAGGTTCGAGAAGAATGGGACGATGAATTTAAAATTTCGGGAAGGAGGTTCCAGTAGATTCCAAGGAACAATAGCGAAAAGAGCACGGGGCGGATTTCGAAGTGATAACGGAAAATGAAGAGGACGAGTGTTGCAAGGACAACGCCAATAAGCGCAGCAGATTTACTTTGGCATTCAACACAAGGTTTCCTTTGCGGCAACAGGAACAGCGCAAAAACAGCCCCCCACAAAACAGCCTTGAACGCAACGAGGAGCGGGGCGCCGCCAATGCCATAGACAAAGCCCACCACCATCTGGAAATATTCGTGAACATTCACCACCGGCGAGCGCGACGGAGTCCAAGTCTGCACCCACTCGCGAGCACAAGCCAAGTGCCACCAGATATCTGTATCGGTCAGCGGGAAAATTGCGAATAGAATGACAAAAACAACTATTACCATTTCAAGGTGCGCAGTACGGAATCAATTCGAGCAGTCAATTTTTGAGCACCCAAAAAACTCAAGTGGTCTCGGTTATGAGCCATTTCATCGGAATAATCATGATTGCCCATTTTATTTTCATCCATTAGAATAAAATAGGGTTCCGCTTTGTCCAAAGAATCCAAATAGGCGATTTTTTGCACAGCAATGCTTCTTGGCAATCCATACGCACCAAAGGCCCCTGTATTTTTATATTGAGGGGCCTGCGGAAATATAATTCCGATAATATAAATGTTCTTTTCTGCTGCCTTTTCTGTCAAATTCTTGAACTCAGCCAAATTCTTGTCTAAGTATTGCAGTTCGGTTTCCGTAAACGCAGAATCGTACAACACATCAACTCCATCGGCATCCCACGAACGAACGGGAATCGTCAAGCCGCCACGATCCGTAAACCGAACCGATTCCTCAACTGGAGCAGGGTAAGCATTTTCAACCGCTTCTACAAAGCCCGCAGGAACTCCATCTTTCCAGAAAGAATGGTTTGCATCGTAATCATACCCCACACCCGCCAAACGCACATGTTCCAAGTGGTCTTCACGACCACGCCAGAAATCAATGTCTATCGAAACCGCAATCGCCTTTAAACGTTCCGAATGATTCAGCAAATAATTATAGATAAAGTAATAATTACGATTTGGATCAATTCCTGTCACCCCAAAATTCAACATATTCCATTCTGGGAACAAATCAGGATCTGTACCCATTTCCATGCGGGAACTTCCGACCAATACAACTTCAGTCTTTTCAAGATTCTTCCAGAACTTTTCCATCTTGATTCTAAAACGGACCTGCTCCATCTGATGGTCTTCAGACAAATAAATTCCTGCGCTGTCCAAATCCAAGATATTATCGGCCTCTAAAATGGCACCGAAATTAGCCCACAAACTAGGATGCCACAACTCATCGCCTTCCATCAATTCCGTCACAGAGCTATCGGTCATATTCACAAGGACAATCTTCTGGTGCGCTCCATTTACATTCGTGAGCGTAGCCACCACCAAATTGCCATTCGAAGTCCATTCGCTATGATCAAAAGAGTATCCCGAAGGGGCTGCCACCGACTGAATCAAAGCCCCCTGAGCATTGGCGACCAACAGACGCTCATGCGTACCATAATTTTCTCCAACAAATTCACGACCAGTCTTCCCACCAAAATCAAGAAACAGCGTACGCTTGCTGCTATCTTTAGCCAACGAGGCATTGCAAGCCTGTTCACCATTGTACCAAAGGGAGTTTTGAGCAATCCCCGTCAAAGTAGAGCCCGAGTCTGCGATACGCGCTCGTAACAGACGCGCACCCGTAACCGCAAGGGTATTGTCTTCGCTGATGCCGCCATGAAACGCTCCGTCAAATAATTTTTCGGCCGTACCAAATTTGCCGTCTGAAAATTTCACCTGCCATGTCGAGGCTGACTTAAATACAGATTCATCTTCATTGTTACTTGCATCTGTTACATAGACAATTACCGTATCGCCGTTTTCTAGTACACGCCAACGGGGAATCACTGCTGATTCAACATCAAGTTTGACGAGATTCGAGCCCGAAGCATTCAAATCGCGAACATAAAGAGCCGATTTTCCGGAAACACCTTCAAAGCCTGTGCTGAACGCAACCTTTTTTCCATCAGGTGAAATTTCAGGGTGATAGACTTCAAGCGTATCGGTAATTTCAATTACCATATTCGTTCCTCCGGAATAGTCTACAAAGGCGAGATTTCCCGTAATATCGTTGCGGAAAGCAAGTTTTGTGCGGTATGTACCCGTTAACGCACGAACTGTCGAAGCCCCCGCTAAAGGAACAGTACGGCTCACAACGACATTTCCACTAGCATTCATCCATGTGGCATCAGGAATGGCTCCAAATGCCATGCGGAAACCCACATAATTCGCCCTTGTCGCAGAAGTCACCGTATACACATCGCCACGACTGTACAAAGTGATTGATTTTTCTGCATTGCGGAAACTCCCTCCCTTTACAACACGCTGGCCTAAGGCATCACCATCGGGCGAGCCCACATAATTTGTTACAGATGTATCGCGGAAATAGACAAGCCAATCATTCACCCATTCCATCACATTGCCAGCCATGTCACAGGGAATATTTTCGGACACCTCAATAGAACACACAGCATGGAGCTGATAATCTGAATTTTCGGCATTCCAGCCTTTTTCCACATTCCAGTTTTGAGATGCTACATAAACCCATTCCGCCTCAGAGGGCAAGCGATACGTTTCCACCTCGGGATGAAAGGCAAAGCCCTCCAGATTCGTACAATGATTTTCTGCATCGAATGTAGCTTTGACATACGTGTACGCGGTATCAAGATTTTCAGCTTTGCTATAGGCATTGGCATATAAAATTGCATCGTAATAAGTCAAATCTGATGCAGGCAAACTATCATGGGCACAGGAAAGAATTAGCCCCGTCAAGGGTTTCATCAAATCATTAAAAGCGCCACAGGTCACTTCGTGTTTGCCTATTGAAAAATCGTAACTAAAATCCACATTCATTATGGGGCGTTCATTCGCCTTTGCCGTAGGTTCATTCGTTCCTAACGAGATGTTTTTTCCAGTCGCATTTATACGAAGCATCCCTAAACGGATGTCCTGACTAAACTCCGATTGTTGAGCCGAAGCCGCATCGGTCGATTTTGTGCAAGACACTCCAAAGAGAGCCCCGAAAAGGAAGAACAAGCAAAACAGCAATTGTTTCATTTTTTACTCCATACCTTCTAACAACACATTCAAGCGTTCCGTTAACTGACGTGCACCCAAGTCACTCAAATGATCCTTGTTGTTCGCCATCGAATCATCGTAGTCATGGTCACCCATTTTATTTTCATCCCAAAAAATAAAATTCGGATACACAGACTCCAAGTCTTGGATTCTTTTCAGCAAGGCAGGAGCTTCGCTCCTGCGAATCCCATAACGGCCAAAGGAACCCGTTTTCTTGAAATTCGGGCTTTGAGGAAATACAATGCCAATGACCCGGATGTTGTAATTTTCAGCCATTTTCAAAATACTCTTCAAATATTCAAAGGAGGATTCAAAATGTTCTGCTCTGTAATCCATCCAAGTACTGTCAAACTCCACCGCAGGCTCATCTTCCCAACTGGAAGGATCTCCCGGAACATAGCCTAATGTCGAACGCAACAATTTTTCGTTGTATTCCTGCCCCAACGTATTCTGGGTTAACTCCGCCAAGCCTTCTGGGTAACCATTTTTCCAGAAATCATGATTTTCGTCGTAAACATATCCGGGATACTTTTTGTAATCCATATAGAAAAAGTTGTATTCACTATGTTCATCTTTATGCCACAAATCAATATCCAAAGAAATAACGAGATACTTCAAATTTTTTACATGAGGGAACACATAATTTTTGGCAATAAATTCTGTGGAAGCAAGCATATTCGGAACATTCGTCACATTCAGAGTCTTAAATTGTTCCCGCATTTTTGCAGGAATAATCCCCGACTGGGGGCGTGAAGACCCCAGCACAACAACATTCGCCCAATTCCTATAAGTCCACACCAACTCTATCTTGTAACGCAATATGGTTGCACCCACATCAAAATTTTCATCTAAATAAACACCCGCGCTATCTACATCGAGCGACACGTTTTTCGCCACATCGCTTTGCGCGGTCCAAAGATTCGGATGCCAAAGTTCATCGCCTTCGGCAACGTCAATCACATTGCCGCGAACTACATTTATTAGCACAATTTTGGTATGTGCGCCAGCACTATTGGTCAATGTTGCAACAGCAAGGTCTCCCACGCCAAGCGCCCATTCGCTATGATCAAATGTATAACCTTCAGGAGCCTTTACCGAACCCACTAATTTTCCTGTGCTATCGGCAATCAAAATCCGTTGATGAGGGCCATAATTTTCGCCTACATAGTCACGTCCATTTTTACCACCAAAATCAAGAAACAATGTACGCTTGCTATCATCCTTCGCTAACGACGCATTGCAAGCCTGTTCCTCGTTATACCACACCGTATCACGATCTGCAATATGAGCGCGCAAAAGACTGGACCCCGTTACAGCAAGAGATCCGTCTTCACTGAGGCCTCCATGATAAGCACCATCAAATAGTTTTTTAGGCTTAGCGAACTTGCCATTTGCAAATTTTACCTGCCATGTAGAAGCCGACTTGAAAGAAGCCTCGCTTTTATTGTTCCCCGCATCGGTCACATAAACAATCACCGTATCACCATTTTCAAAAACTCGCCAACGCGGGATAGCAGCCGATTCCACATCTAACTTAACAAGATTCGTCCCCTCTGCATTCAAGTCACGAACATAGAGCGAAGATTTTCCCGAAACGCCCTCAAGCCCCGAACAAAAAGCCACACGCTTTCCATCTGGCGAAATTTCAGGATGATAAGCATCAAGAGTATCCTCAATCTCTACCACCGACAGAATACTGTTTGAATAATCAACAAAGGCAAGGTTTCCCGTCAAATCGTTGCGAAACACCAACTTCGAACGGAACGAACCCGTTTGAGTGCGTATAGTAGAAGAATTCGCCAAGGGAACAATTCGACTGGTCATAACATTTCCATTGGAATTCATCCATGTCGCCCCAGGAATTGCGCCAAACGCAAGACGAAAGCCAACGTAGTCGGCTTTCGTCGAAGATGTCACCATATACACGTCACCGCGAGAATAAATCATTATGGAGCGAGCCTCGTTCCGATAGCTTCCTCCTTTCACAACGCGCTCTCCAAGCGAGCCACCATCCGGAACCCCCACATAATTAGAGAGCGGCGTATCACGGAAACGGCCAAGCCAATCGTTCACCCACTCCATCGCATTACCGGCCATGTCACAGGGGCCATATTCAACATTTTTCATTGAACACACTTCGTGCAGTTTGTAATCCGAATTGTTCGCATTCCAACTTGAACTTGGGTTCCAGACCATTTTTGCCACGAACACCCATTCAGCCTCGGTCGGCAAGCGAAATCCATCCACTTCGGGATGGAAAGCGAAGCCTTCGAGGTTAGTACAATGCTTCTCAGCATCGAAAACGGCATTGAGATAAGTGTAAGCCGAATCAAAGCCACCCGCCTTGCTCCGTGCATTGGCATACAGAACCGCATCGTAATAGGTCAAATCCGTTGCAGGGATATTATCGCTAGCACATTGTAGCAAAAGCCCTGTTGTCGGCCCCATCAGACCATTGAACTCACCACACGTGACCTCACTACGGCCCATCGAAAAATCGTAATCGAAGCGCACTTCCATCTGCGGTCGCTCGTTCGCTTTCGCAGTCGCCTCGTCCGTCCCCAAAATGACCTCTTGGCCATTTGCCGCCACGCGAATCATTCCTGGTAGAGAATCTTCTAAAAAAACACTTTCGAGTTTAATGCCAGACGAAGAATCGTCAAAAAAACCGCACGAGGCCAAAAAAAACACCAGAGGTATTTTGAGCAGACAACGCTTCATATCCGTAAAATAAAAAAACATCACGGCAGGTCCAAGGGCACTTTTTTCTTGGCAATTTCCTGATTCACCGATATGCCAGAATATTCAGGGAAAAATTCCTCCGCCATCCGGTACCAAGCCAAAGCGCGACGCGGATCGGCTTCCAAATAGAGATTTCCCAAGTCAAAAGCGGCAAGGCCCACAAACTCTCGGGATTTCAGAGGTTTAAACTCAAGGCCAGTCCAATGGCCATTCTTGTACCTTTCGCGGTATTCCTCGTCTGTGTACGAATATCCGCGACGGTTTGGCTCCAAGTTCACCGTCTTGCGTGCAAAACCGAACTCTTCCAACCCGCTCGACTTGCCATAACGCAAAAAGACATGCCCCGGCAAAAGGATTACATTCAGCGGCAGGTTCCGAGCCTCGGCCACCATCATAGCAAGCCACGCAAGGCCCATGCAACCGGACTTTCTGTTCTTTAAAACTTGCAACGGGAGCACTGCATCTTTGGAAACAGCAGCCTCGCCCGCTCCGGCAAACTCAATGTTCCAATAGTCCCAAAGGAGCGCCGTCAAAGATTTCAACGGATCCCTGGACACAGCTACAGAGCTATCGTAAAAAGCAAGTCCCGATTTCCAATCCGCAAGGGAATCAACGCAACCGGGAGCACGTTCTTCAAAAAGGCAGGCCATTTCGACATACTTCGGCTCAGCGGCGCGACCGCTCCACAAAGCGACCGCAAAGGCAACAGTCAATAGCAGCACCAGGCACGGCCAGAACAGTTTCTTCAACATCGTCCTGGCGCTCCGGATTACAGCTTATCCCATTCCATGGGCGACTGCCAGAAGTCCCTAGCCGTCATCATGTAAATGACAAGGCGCTTGCTCTGCATATCCTTCGTCATCTTCATCATGCGGCTACGTACACCAGGGCCGCCACCCCAACTCGTCGCCACCTGCACATCGAGACCCACAGCATAGGCCAACAGGGAACCCGGGCCACCGCTCTTCTGGTCAACCGATTCGAACACACCGGTAAATGAATCTCCCATCAAGAGAATCGGGGCATTCTTGTCGCCCTTATAGGCCTTATCACCCTTGTAAATTTTCATTCCGGCGAGCGTGTCGGCAGGATACTTCGACTTTTCGGCATCCGGCAAGTGAGCCACAAGGTCACCTTCGCGCAGCACAACCGTATCCTTCATGACAAGGCTCCCCGGACGGGCACCGGATTCCGCGTACCAAGCGTACTGTGTCACCCTGGCCGCAAGCAGTTCCATGGCGGCAAGCATTCCGGGCAGCGCCCAGTGCGTATCGTAACGCTGGTAGCTGTAATGCGGAGCATCGTCACTGGCACGAGCGGCCTTCAGGGCCGGATACAAATCAAGCACGTCTATCCCGGCGGCAAGCATTTCACGTATAAATTCGCGACCACTCACGCTCACGCAAAGGTCTTCCGGCGTACCGGCAATCATCTTGTCGGCATAAATTTCTTCTTTCACAGGGACCGGCACCACAAGCAACTGGATATTGAGGGAATCCAGATGCTGTTTCAGCTCAATCATGCGCGGGAGCGGATTGTGCAGGCTATCCTGAGCGCTAATCTTGTCGGCAACCAAGTAATTCGCGTTGCGGCGGAACCAAAGCATTCCGTTGTCGGACCAGGCATTCTGTTCCTTAGGCAGTTTGTCGAGCTTAGCCTTCAAAGCCTTCTGGAACTTGGCGGTCGCATCGTTAGCCGGGCAGCTATTTTCCATCGATTCAAGAGTCGCAAGTCTAGCCGCTGAACTCGTATCCAGCGTACGGTCTACAGGCACGACCTCGCCTGCGGCGAGCAGGGAATCGGCCTTGCGCTGCGCGTAGATATCTTCGTCAGTCATTCTGAACGCAGGCACCTCGAAAGCAATCCACATCGGCTTGCCCATTGGGTTACCACGCATCACGGCGAAGGGTCTGTTTTTCTCGTTCAGCCAGTTATCGCCAGGAACATGCTGTTCCAAATCAGTATTCAACGTCGGGTACCAATAAGACGAGAGCGTACGCGCCCAGTTCATGGTCTCTTCGGAATTCATCTCGGCAGTCAAATAATAGTTGAGCACCTCGGCCGTTTCACCACCCGAGACAAGTTTCAGCTTGCCATAAAAAGCCTGGCGCTTGGTCCACGACGCGGGCAGGATCTCGACCCACCATTCCACGCCATTCTCCTTTTTCACGCCCCACAGGCGAGTCACGTTCTGGAAAGCGCGGAACACCTCAGGTTCACCCCACTTGACCGCCTCCACGGAATTCAAGACAATCGCAAGCGAGTCGGTTCCCGTCTGGGCATACAAAATTTTCGAGAACGGTTCCCACGCTATCGGAGTAACCCCGGCAACAGCCTGGGGCATATACCCGACAATCGTATCGAGCATCGGGAACGGATAATCGGCAATTGGGGCATTTTCCATCGCACCTTTGTAATTTTCGGGAACTTCGTCCTTCCCCGCCAAGCGAATGGGGTTGCTCGAATAGGCTGCAAAATCCAGCGCAGCCAAAGTCGGCTTGTTCACCACGCGAACTTGATGGTCCGCATCCACAATCCTTATCTCGAAAACGGCATCCGGTGTTTCGTCAGCCGCGATGGGTGCAAACTCGGAACGAGAAGCTTCGACAGCCGGCGGCACGGAATTGCTCGAGGCACAGGAGATGAACGACAAAGCAGCGGCAACACCTACTGCGGAAAAAAACGGGAAAAGGAGATATTTTGTATTCACGTGAAAAATATATTAAATGGTTTAGCGATTGTTTTTCATCAACCGTCCAAATAGCATCCCCATAAATAAAAAAATCCACTGAACCGTGGAGAGAGGTTTCGGTTCAGTGGATCCGTCAGAGAAGACACTCGTTTATTTTTTTATACAGCGGACATAGGCTGCATTCGTCCTAAGATCTCCTTGCAAAAGGGCATCGTCTTCCGTAGCAGACACCGCAAAGTAGTACGCGCCCGTTTCGCCATATTCTTCTGACGTCCAGAATTTTCCGTCCACAACGCCATTTCCCATATTATTTGCGGGTAGCCAGCCCAAAGCCCTCACACGCGTGGAGCCACCCGTAATGACACCCTCTCCGCCACCATCGGCAAACGTGCCGTCGACATTCATGTGCAGGAGAAGATCTGCTTCGCCAAGGGTCGGCAGGCGGAAGCCCTCAGGACAGCCCCCAGGAGCCATGGCACTGTTCCAGTCAAGAGCGATTCCGCCTGCCCCGAGGCTCTTCATCCAGACCTGCGACCCCACGTTAATCGTTTCCACATAAGGAATTTCCTGTGCCGGAGGAGAACCCGCCATAGAAGACGAATCATTACCCCCATTTTTGGCATTAGAGGAATTTACGGTCACGGCCATAGCACTGGATGAAGTCGCCCCGATTGCAGGCCCCGGAGACATAGCAAACGAACTTGAAGACACGCCTCCCTTCGGGAGGTCATTATCAAACGCCGGTTCCGGATCGTTTGAATTTGAAGACGAAGGCATAACATCCAAATTCGTTTTCGGAGAATCAGACTCATCTCTTTCCAAAGAACTAGAACTTTCTGCGGCACCAATCGGAGTAAAGGCATCTTCAGGCGTGTCAGATGCCGAGCTCAACAGATCGTCTGCCGTTCCCCCATTAGCCGCATTCGTGTCTTCCCACGAACCGCCTGCCACTCTGTCCGAACAAGCACATAACATCAAAAGCGTCGCCAAGCCGACTATTTTCAAAAAGCTTTCCATCATACCGCCTCTCTCTTATTTCGGGTCAATGGGAACAGTTGCAAATTCAATCGATAGACTTGGTCCATGCCATCTTCCTCTGTCGCGATGGCAATAATCTTTTGGCGGAATGATTCCAACTCCGAAATAACACGTTGGTACGCCCTGGACGTAAGGCCCAAGGTGAGCCCGGAAATATTGCGTTCCGAGGAAGGAATATCGTCCACGGCATTCTTTGCAAATTCAGCCATCTGCCGGTGCATAGCCCTCACTGCAATCGGCATCGCCTCGCCAGAGACCCTCACGCGCTTTTCACACTGCGCATAGGAATTTTCCGACGTCTTCTTGAGTAGCCCTTCCTTCACGAGGAAGGCAAGCGAATCCTTCACCTCCGCAGCCGAAATTTTCGGATAGCAAAGGCGGGCCAAATCGCCGGGTGTCGCCCCCGGCATGTGGGCAGCCAATTCGCGAAGCACAGGAATCCTCCATGATTCGTAAAAAAGCAGGGGGACATTGTCCAGTTCGCGCACTTTGTTGGCGCTAGCGACCTTCACCATTTCTTCGTAAGCACGCATTTTGTCGGCGTCCTTCTTCGCCTGGCAAAACGCAACAAGGGAACGGAAATACACAAGGTCGTAACCGGCAAGTCCCATAGCCGCCGCCACACGTTCCACCCCTATCCGGCTCAGGTTGCTTTTTCCTTCGCAAACCAGCTTGATATAGATGGGCGACGAAAATCCAGCCAAACGAGAAAATTCACGCCAGGAAAACGCCGAGCAGCGTTTACGCTGGTCGTAAAAATCCTGCATATAGGTGCGGAAATTCTCGTATTCGATTATGGACTTCATAACATGGATGAATATATATTTTTTCTGAGCAAAGTCAATAGATAATGATACGATTGCTTAATTTTTATTAAAAAATCACAATTTTTACAACAAAAAATTCAAAATATTAGAATTTCATGATACGCTTTAAGGCAAAGCGGCAAGGCCCAGAAGAGCAATCATAGGCATAAAGGAGCGATTTTTCTAAATTTGCGCTGCAAAGGACCCACAATTCAAGATAACCCCATGAAGCACCTATTCGTCATCGCCACCGCAAGCAGCGGAAAAATCAGGGATTTCGCCCACATTCTGGGCACAGACCATTACGAATTCAAGACTTTGAAGGACATCGGGTTCGACGAGGAAATCATCGAGAACGGCACCACGTTCGCCGAAAACGCCATCATCAAGTCAAGCACTACAGCCCGCTGGCTTGCCAAGCGCGGCATCGAGGCGACCGTACTCGCCGACGACTCCGGGCTCGAGGTTTTCGCACTGAACGGCGAACCGGGTATCTACAGCGCCCGCTACAGCGGCGGCCACGGCAACGACGACGAGAACAACAACCTTCTGCTGAAAAAGCTCGAAGGGATTGCCGACCGCAAGGCACGCTACTTTTGCGCCCTCGCCTACCAGACAATCACCAAGGATGCTAGCGGAAACCTCACCATCAGCGAACCCATCGTATTCGAGGGAGAATGCCGCGGGCAAATCAACCACGGCCCCGTTGGCGACATGGGATTCGGCTACGATCCGCTGTTCGTGCCCGACGGCGAGACACGCACGTTCGCGCAGATGGAACTCGAAGAGAAAAAGCTCATCAGCCACCGCGGCAACGCCATCCGCGCACTGAAAAAGGCTCTCCACAAGTAACACAGGCAAAAGCGCCTACAACGGAATCGCGCCATGCAAGTCCTGTTCGCTCCGCTGCAAGGTTACACCACCGGCATCTACCGCAAGGCCCATGCCGAAATCTTTGGCGGGGTCGACGCCTATTACGCGCCCTTCCTGCGGATAGAAAATGGCAGGCCCCGTGAAAAAGACCTGCGCGACATTGATGACGGCCGCGATTTGATTACCGAGGCAAAAACCATACCGCAAATCATCGCTAACAGCGTCAACGAATTCAAGACACTCGCCGACGCCATCATGCAAAAAGGGTTCACGGAAATCGACTTCAACATGGGATGCCCCTTCCCTATGCAAGTCAGCCGCCACCGCGGAGCCGGCCTGCTGAGCGACACCCAGACCGTCAAAGGCATCATGGACGAAATCGCGCGACTCACTGCCAAGAATTCCATAAAGTTTTCCGTCAAGATGCGACTCGGCCAGAACTCCCCCGACGAGGCATTTGCACTATTGCCCATCTTGAACGATGCCCCGCTCGCCCACATCACGCTTCACCCGAGGCTCGGCAAGCAGCAATACAAGGGAGCCGTCGACTTCACCTCCTTCGTGCGGTTCTACGACGAATGCCGTCACCCCCTTGTCTACAACGGCGACATCACGAGCGTTAGCCAGATGCGCAAAATGGAAGCGGGCTACCCCAAGCTAGCAGGCATCATGATTGGGCGCGGGATGCTCGCCCGCCCAAGCCTCGCCGCCGAATATAAGGCCGCATCCGACACAAGCGCAGCCAGCATCAGCGAAAAAGACTTGCTAAGCAAAATCCTCGAGATGCACGGCAGGCTATACGAACATGCGCGCAGCACCTACCAAGGCGACAGCCAGATTCTCTCGCACATCAAGAGCTTCTGGGAATACCTAGAACCAAGCATTCCCAAGAAAGCCTTCAAGAAAATCAAGAAAGCAGGAAACCTGGGCGAATACGACGCAGCCGTATTGTCACTCAACAAGGAGTAGGCCGATGGAAAGCGTATACATCGAAATAACGGATTCCTGCAATCTGCGCTGCAGTTTTTGCCCGTGCGGAACACGCTCACAAAACGGCGACACTAGCGAAATCCAGCGCAACTTCATGCCAACTCCGCTTTTCGAAAAATGCATCGCCGGAGCGCAAGAAATCGGAGCAAAGAACGTCTTTTTCCATGTCCTCGGCGAACCGACACTGCATCCCGGCTTCGTACATTACCTCAAGAAACTGGAACAGACGCCGCTCAAGCTGACGCTCACCACCAACGGCACCACCATCGAGCGCACGGGACGCAGCATCCTTGCCAGCCCAGCGGTACGGCAGGTCAACTTTTCGACCCACGCCTACGCTGAACTTCCCCGCGAGGCAGCGGAACGTTACTTGCAAAACGTGCTCGACTTTTGCCAGCTTGCCGCCGTCGAGCGTCCGGACCTCTACATCAATCTGCGCCTGTGGAACGTGGGAGCCATCGAAGCCACGCCCTGGAACCGCTACATGCTCGGCCGCATCCGCGAAACGTTCGGAGTCGAGGTCACGCCGGGGCACTTTTGCAGCCGCCACAAGAGCTTCAATATTTCCGGACGAATTTACCTGCACGAAGACACGCGATTTGAATGGCCTGGATTAGACGAGAGACGAGAGGCGAGAGACGAGAGAAGGTTTGTTCTGGGGACTTGTCGGGCGCTGGATACGCACGTGGCCATCTTGCACGACGGACGGGTTGTCGCCTGCTGCCTGGATTATAGCGGGCAAATCACGCTCGGGAACATCCAAGAACAGAACCTCGCCGAAATTCTCGAAGCACCCCTCGCCCGCAAACTCCGCGAAGGGTTCGCACAAAAAGAGCTGCGCCACCCATTATGCAGGGCGTGCTCGTATTGCAAAAGGTTCGACAGCACCAAGCCTAAAGCTGGTCGTCAATCAGCATAAGAATTTTCTGGATTGCAAATTCAGGATTCGACTCAAAATCGCCGCCAGCCGCGCGGACATGGCCCCCGCCGCCAAACGTCTTGGCGATAGCGTTGACATCCACAATGTAATTGCTGCGCAGGCTAACCTTGTACTTGCCATTGGCCGGATAGATGAACACGGCGACTTCCGTGCCGCCCACTTCACGAAGTGTGTCGATGACGTTGCTCAGGTCAACCGGCTGGACATCGAATTTTTCCATATCCTTCTCGGTCACGATGGAATACACCACCTTGCCGTCAAGGCCCATCTTGCAGTTTTCCAAAACAAACCCGGTAATCAGAGTCTGTTTGTAAGTACGCGTATAGTAGGTTTCGTTCACAATCTTCGCGAAATCGACGCCCTTGTCAATCAAGTCGCCCACAACGTTCATGGTGCGCTTACCCGTACATGAATACTTGAAGGCACCCGTATCGTGGACAATGCCCAGATAAAGGCAGCTTGCGGTTTCGGTGCTGATTTTTTCCTTGTCCATCAAGAAATACAGAGTCTCGCACGTCGAACTGGATTGCGCTTCCAAGACGCACTTTGTACACAAATTCTGCGGATTGCTGACATGATGGTCTATGTTGCATGTAAATTTTGCGCTATTGATACATGGCACGCCATTTGCACCAACTCGTTCAAAAGAGGGGGCATCCAGAAGGAAGGCGATATCGCAACCGTCTGCAAAAACATTCTCGGAATACTCAGGCAAAACGAGATCGGCACCCTTGAGGATTCCGTATGTCTCGGGGAACTTTTCCAAAAAGACCTTGACATCGACCTGCGGGAAGTTATCCTTGATATAATTATAGAGTGCAAGGGCAGAACCAACGCAATCCCCATCAGGGCGAACATGCCCAAAAATGGCGGCAGTCTTGACATTCAGCAACATTTCATCGATCATCGTCAACATCCTTTTATAAAAAATCCATTATCAAAGATAAAAAAACGGGCCTGTAAAATACCGAAGAAGCAAAAATTACCTGAATTAACCTATCTTTCTGTAATGCAAATCACAATTCACGATTTCACTGGCGTCTATTCCGAGCAGCCTTTCTTGCAGACATTGAGAGATTCGTCACATAATGTAGCCCCAGCATCCGAGAATGTCGGCTCCGTCACTGTCGAAGAAAAATCAACAAGAGTCAAATGGTTGGACAGCACACAGATTTCGGGAACAGATTGCTATTGCGACGACGACGCGGTTGCCGCCATTCGCGAACAAATTGCCAACGCAGGCATTGAAAACGCCGAAGGAATTCATTTTTTTGACAACGGCAACTACCACTACATGAGCAAAATCTGGACCGACATGGTGCAGGAGCCGTTCTCGCTCGTGGTATTCGACCACCATCCCGACATGCAGCCGCCACGATTCGGCGACATTTTAAGCTGTGGTGGCTGGGTCAAGAAAGCCCTGGACGAAAATAAGTTCATAGACAACGTTATCATTATCGGAGTTGCCGACCACCTCGTCGATGAAATCTGCGAAGAGATTGCTTCGCACCCTTCGGGCGCACGCATTGACAACCATCAAAACAAGGTCACGTTCATCCGCGAAAGCGAGATAGCAAACATACAGACGAACTCACTACTCACAGCTCATAGTTCACAGCCCCTCTACATTTCCATCGACAAAGACGCCCTCTCCCATGCCGATGCAGCCACCAACTGGGATCAAGGCTCGCTCCGCCTTGAGCACATGAAAGCTATTATTACCGAAATTGCCAAAGACCGCCGAATTATCGGCGTAGATATTTGTGGGGAGCGCGCCCGCGACTTTGCAGGCGACGAGCACCACTCCGTCCAAGAAGCCGATGCGCTAAACGACCGCACAAATCGCGAACTGGTCGAATTTTTTAGAAGTCTTCTAAATCCATCCCGTGAATAGTGATGTCATCCAAGTACCATTCTATGGTGGATTTCATGCCTTGAAGAATTCCATCGCCATTCTTGAATTCAATCTTATAAACGCGGTCCTTGGCATTCTCCCATTCCCCACCGATGGATTCCAATCCGGAGTACCTTTCGGGAAGTAAAGCATCCGCCCAAATTACATGGCGGGTCCATTCGTCACTCAAACTGAATTCTCCATAGAAGCCAGCTTTCCAATCGGGATCACTAGACTTTGCGGCAAGGGAGTCGCTATAGGCTGTAAAAAGCACCAGCCTTATTTTTCCCTGTCCCTTGGCCCAGAAGGAAATAGCTTCCATCTTGGAGAGATCGACATAATCGCCGCCTTTACTTAAATTGAGGTTTAAAGCCCAATACGGAGAAACATCTTTTGGTAGGTCGACAACATGCTTCATGTAAAGACCATCCCCGGAGTGTCCATCCGTCGTCTTGAACGAAGCCATCGTCGCTGTTTCGGAACGAGTTCCGGCTTCGTTGGTCGTCACCACCGTATCGCAAGCTGTTCGGCCCTCGCAGCTATTGTAGAAGTCCCAGTTGAAATTCAAACCCAAGTCGCTGGACAACTTGCTTTTCGGGAAATCATCCCCAAAGTCTTCGATGACCGTAATTTTCGAAAACGCATCCAAGTCAGGGCGATCGGGAGCGACAAACTTTTCCTTCGGATTGAACAGCGCACGGAGCTTGTGCTCCACCCACTCATCCTTTTCAAAATAATACACATAGTAATCGCCACCAAAATTATGCATCGCCGTCGCAAAACCAAAATAGTCTGCAATTTGGGTAATGGAGGTCAACCACCTTTCCACACTGGCATCATCCTTGATATAATAAATCGTACCATATTCACCTAGATATACAGGCATGTTGCCATGAGAGCTAGACCACAGAGCCACTTGTTCAAAGTCTTTATAAATTGCCATTTTTTGGTTATTAGTCCCCTCCCAAGTTTCTTTTCCACAAGAATCAGCAGGCGGGGCACCCGATCCACAATTCGATGCAAATTTATATGGATCATAATAATGGAAACTCGCCATTAAAAGTCCATTCGGGTCATCCAACTGCAGTTCATTCAAATTGTCTTTACTGTAATAATTTCTGCCACCCACAATAATAACACGAGCCGGATCTACCCCATGAATAATCTGGATAAGGCTATCCACTAAATTATTCCATTGCGTTGCCGTGATATACTCATCCGTAGTGGGTTCATTAGGCAACTCAATAATCAATGAATCCGGAGATATATCCTTCATTTCATCTATTATCTGCCGATATATCTTTTTTTCGCAAGGTGAAGCCGTCTTATAAGTATAACTATTAGAAGTCTTATTATTATCCGTCACCCTTTGGCTCATCAGAAGTTCATGTTCATCAACCACAGCAATCATGCCGTTTGCAATGGTATTATCTACAGCCCACCTAACTTGTTTCATATACTCAGGATTTATCAAACATCCAGTTTTTTTCCCTATAAAATGAGTATCCCATCGTATTTGGAAGCGTATATGATCAAAGCCCTTGTCTGCTATCATCTTGAAATGCTTCTTTTCCAATCGGTCGTAATTGCTAGTATCTGTATACAAAGGCCAATCACTCATAAAAATATTGTCGTCGAATTCGCTAAAATCATCTCTTCCTGAAAAGAACGCCGAAGCATTTATCCCTCGTTTCATTCGCTTCACAAGCTTTTTCGCGAGACCCGGCACCAACCCGTGGCGACCATTCTTTCCATCGGCACCATCCACGCCGTCCTTGCCGTTCAGAATCACGCCCAGCGTATCCGTGCCGCACACGATTTTAAAGCCCGTGCTGTCGCCACTTTCAAATGCGACACCCGTACATGACACGCCATCTTCACCATCGGAACCATCCTTGCCATTGGTGCCATTTTTCCCGTTAGTACCGTTCTTGCCATTCGTTCCGGCTTTGCCTTCGGAACTGCCATCCACCGCATTCAAGGTGTACCATTTCTCGGAGTAGCACACAAAAACCTTTTGTTTGTCCATGGTGATGACAAAGGAGCCGTTGATATCCTCGCCGCAAGTGGGCAAGTCCTTCTCGGCCGAGACCATCGTAATAGGGACCTGCTTGACCTCAGTCACCTGAGTCACCTCGGTAACTTCATCACCGCAGGCGGAAAGCATAGCCAGCGGAATAGCAATAGATGCTGCAAGAGCAAAGCGTGAATGGTTCATAGGGACTCCTGTCTATTTTAAAAATTCTACCGGATTTCCAATTTCTTGAAAGTTTCGTAGTGATCCGCAGTATAAAATATAATGCAATCCGACTGATACACAAGCCGATTGGTTCCGCGGTTCTTGCCCGAATAGTCCACATCGGCCTCGTGGTACGAGCCTTCGGGCAACGTCTCATGATAATACTCAGGATCCGAAGCATAATTGTCGAAATTGTCGCCGCCAATCATCACGCCGATTGTTGTCCACGGATTAAAATTCCACTTTGAAAATGTGTTGCCCGTTTCGGATTCGTAAAGTTTCTTTCCTGCATTTTTCCCAACATAGTTTGCAGGCAATTTATCAAACTTGCACAAGTATGCAGCCACAGAGTCCTTGGTCGTGTACAGGCCAGATTCCTCTACCGCTTCGTAAATGGACAACAACGAAATACTAGACGATAATTTTTTTTCGGAACTACTTGAAGACGACGAAACTTTGGAACTGCTTGACTTCGCCTTGCTTGAAGATGAAAGTTTTTTAGAACTTGACGATTTTTCTTTGCTAGAAGAAGATTCTAATCCATACGAATCATCGTCGTTGGGAATCGTCGGAGTCGAGCAGGCCGCGAAGAAAACAGCGGTAAAAACAGCAAGGAACAACTTGAAAAACGTCCTGTTCATACGAGAAATATATATTCTTCGCCGCGCTTTTGCTATTTTTCAATAAAACAAAGAACAAAAGATCACCGGAAATCTCGCTTTGAGATCAAATACAAACCTCATACCTCAAAGGGAGCCGAAGGCGACCGACCTCAAACCTCAAACCTCTATTTATCATGGATATTAACGAACTCGCTCAAAAGCACATCTTGAACCAGCCGCTCTACGTGACCGGCAAGCCCATCGCCTACACCGCCCGCGAATTCGGCCTCGACCCGAAAGAAATCGACAAGCTCGCGAGCAACGAGAACCCGTTCGGCCCGAGCCCGAAGGGCATGGAAGAAGCCCGCAAGGCCCTAGAAGAAGTGAACCTCTACCCAGATGGCGGCAGCTACGACC
>JAEEGJ010006252.1_pt1 | contig 36002 bp, 30 predicted proteins | sample 8958761 | NCBI WGS metagenome assembly JAEEGJ01 (sample SAMN16246546, study PRJNA631951) | gut metagenome | biome: gut microbiome; feature: rumen; material: RS-attached | host: Bos | place: Iran: Karaj | collected 2018-10
CTCGTCAGCGTAAATTCTCCGTTCGACTTGCATGTGTTAGGCACGCCGCCAGCGTTCATCCTGAGCCAGGATCGAACTCTCACGTTAAAATATGATTGTTGATCCGGTCAAAACTAAGCTTGGCTTTTGTTCTGTCCGTTAATTTACTAATTTGTTCTGAATTATTCTCTTGGAATCTTTCAGGGTTGCATTACTGTTTATTTGTCAAGGTACAAGGAGCCTAAAACCCGCTCCAGCACTGCGTTTGCAGCATTTCTGTCTGCATCAGCAACGAATATAAATATATCACTGCGTATCATCCATGTCAACAACTATTTTCAAAAAAATTTGATTTTTTTGCAGTTTTTATTTTTCGATGAATAAAACGCCCAAAGTTCCGGGGCCGCAATGTGAAGAAACAACGCCTCCCGCGCGGGTTTCAAGTATCTCGTCGAAGTGCCCGAGATCACTCAAATATGAGCGCACCATTTCAACGATGTCTTTGTCGCATCCGGAATGTGTGATAAACACTCTGTCTTTTTTGGCGTTCTTAAACGCTTCATCCATGTCTTTTACATAGTCCATGATGTACTTCTTCGGAAGCCCTCTGTACTTCTTTTCGGGTCCCATAGCGCCGTCTTTTACCGCAATCCTCGGATGAAGCTTAAGAGCATTTCCCAATAAAGCCGCAAGGCCCGAACACCTTCCGCCCCTGTACAGATATGTAAGCGTATCTATTACAAAGCTTGCTCTGACCTTTGATCTGAGAGAAAGAATATATTCCTCTATCTCGGCAGCGCTTTTCCCCGCACGTGACATCTCACAGGCTTCAATAACCTGAAGCCCTATCCCGGTAGAAAGATTCTGAGAATCAATAACCTTGATCTTATCTTCCATATCAAGCTCCTGCGCAGCAAGCTTGCAATTGGAGTAATTCGCGGACATTGATGAGGATATTGTGAAGATAACGTACTCCTCAGCCTCATTTTCTTTTATCTTATCCATAATGTCGGTAACGGAAGCAGCTGCTGTCTTAGGCGTCTGCTCTGTCTTATCCGACCATTCATAGAGCTTTTCGGGTGTTATGTTCACTCCGTCAAGGTACTCCTCGTCTCCGAGTCTTACGTACAACGGAATGATCGCGATGTCATATTTTTCTATAAGTTCTTTCGAAAGATCACATGTGCTGTCTGCAATTATCTTTACCATGATAGGCCATCTCCTTGTGTCGTGTGCAAAAGTAAAGGCCGATAGACTCGGCCTTTTTCTTTTTATTATTATCCTTTATCAGGTTTCTTTTACCTAAGCAATACCTTTGTATCCTTGCCGTCCTTAGTGACTATAAGTTCCAAAGTCTCAACGTTCGTTGTATTCTTTTCATCTATCTGTGTCAGAACAACCAGACTCTCATGCGCCCTGGAATCAATGGTGCCAATATACGATGACAGGTCATTGGGCAGGAACGTAACCGAAGTGTATCCGAGATTCTTTCCGTTTAAAACAATCTGGAACAAAAGATTGAGCTTGAGCATATTTACACTCTTGGCGTTGTCCGATGCATTATATAGATCGAATCTAAGTACGAGTAGTCTCTTTCCCTTATCGGAATTAACTACATAGCTCTTGGAGCTCTCCGGATATGTTTTTGAAATGGAATATCCCTGATATGACAGGAAAATATCATCCATTATCTCTCTTGATTCATCGTCTGACATTACAACAGCGTCGGAATCACCGCCCGAACCCTGCTCTGAACTTCCTTCGCCACTCTCGCTTGCGTACTGTTCATCGCCAGAAGACTTTTTATTCTCATCGCCCGAGCTTTCTTCCGATCCGTCATCACTTCCGCTTTTTCCTTCGGAAGCTTCACTTTCCCCATCCGAAGAACCTTCGTTTGAAGCGGTCTCATCTTCATCTCCTGAGGAAGAAGAACTTCCTTCATCGGATGTATCAAATGCTCTTGGGCCGATGTCCGCAAAAGCATCCTTCATCTCTTCTTCCTGCTCTTGCTTCTGCTGTTCGATGATCTCCTGCGCGATAACGGGATCGACGTAGGTCAGCTTACTTTTTCCGTTATTGGAATATTTCATTAAAAGACCTACCGCATATTCAACGGTCTGGTCATATTCTTCCTGCGTCAAAGTCGGAAATTTCTCTCCGCACCCTGTCAGAGCAAGTAAAGCACTCATGATCACAGCAAGTCCCAAATACTTTTTCACACTCATAAGAATTCCCTCATATTATTTGGTCTCGAGTTCAAAATAGAATTCAACGCCGTTGTCATAATTGATAACGCCGTAATCCTGATTCATACTCTCCATTATAGCCTTAACTATGGACAAGCCCACGCCGCTTCCGCCGTACTCTCTCGTTCTGGCTTTGTCGACTTTGTAAAACTTATCCCAGATATGCTTCAAGCTGTCTTCGGGAATGGGATTACCCGTGTTAAACACAGATACTCTCACCTTGTTTTCTTTCTCGGTGATCTTGATATCCACTATCTTCTCACCGCTTATATGGTTAAGAGCATTGCTGAAATAGTTCTGCAATACCTCTTCTACTCTAAATTCATCTCCCCATACAAATATCGGCTTATAATTTCCGATCTTAACGGTTGCTTCTTTCTGTCTTGCAAGAAGCTCCGCGGATTTGACATAGTTCTTTACGAGCTCAACAATGTCAAATCGCTCCATAGTCGCATTCTCATTACCAAATTCAAGCTGATTGAGCGTAAGGAGCTTTTTTACCATGATATTCATCTTGGACGCCTCATCCATTATGACCTCACAGTAAAAGTCTTTACTCTCCTCGTCGTCATTGATGCCCTCTTTAAGACCCTCTGCGTAGCCCTGAATAAGTGCTATGGGAGTCTTAAGCTCGTGAGAAACATTGGAAAGGAATTCCTTTCTCATTTCATCGATCTCTTCCTTTTTGGAAATATCCTGCCTCAGAGCTATGTTGGCGGTCTTGAGGTCCTTGATCGACGCTTCAAGTATCTCGGACAATTCGTTCATGTTCTGCCCGAGAATATCTATCTCATTTTTATGTTTACCTTCATCTTCAAACTTCGCCTCGAAGTTGAGCTTCTTCATCTCATCGGAGATATGATAAAGCCTTTGGATCGGGGCTGTAACCTTTTTAGATATAAAAAGAACAAGTATCGCACCGATAGACAAAGCTGTAAATGCCGTCATTGCCATGAAAGTATTGGAAATCTTAACATTGTCTCTGATACTCTGTGCAACGGTTCTTACAAAAACAACATAAGTATCTTCTACAACGCCCCAAATCTCAAGATACTCTGTTCCGGTCTCTACATCTGTATCTACCTGCAGCGTATAATTCTCGCCACTTTCGATATGCTTGATCTTATTCTTGGTACTGAGATTGTGAGTGAGCAGATCAAGAAGTACGAGCTTCATGGCATCACTACTACTCTCTGATTTAGACGAAGCCTTGACATTACTTGTCCTAAGCTCAACTATCAGCATCTCAATATTGGAACGTTCGCATATCTCACTGATATTCTTATCGAAAGCCGCGGATGAGATATCTTCTCCGCTTGCGATAGCAGCCTGTGTGCTTGCATATGCCTGCATGATCGTGTCGATCTTGTCTTTTACATAGTATTTTTCCATGAAAAGAACATTCATGATAATACAAAAACCGAACGCGATGATCATGGTCATAAGGAACGCCAAACTGATCTCAAGACGTATAGAATGAGTTATCTTTTTCTTATAGCCGGTATCACTGGTTTGTTTCAAACTTGTACCCCATTCCCCAGATCGTCTTGATAAGGTCACCCTTGTTGCCAAGCTTGCCTCTTAGTTTTTTTACATGCGTATCTATAGTACGTGCGTCTCCGAAATAATCATAGTTCCACACGTTATTAAGTATCTTTTCTCTTGAAAGAGCAACTCCCTTATTTTCGAAAAAGAAGCTAAGGAGCTCAAACTCTTTATAGCTAAGATCAACTTCTTTGCCGTCAACAAATACACTGTGAGCCACTTTATTAATAGTGATCCCGCCAGCTTCCATTACCTGGTTGTTGACAGCCTGGTTGGTTCTTCTAAGTATCGCGGAAACTCTCGCCGCAAGTATCTTGGGGCTGAAAGGCTTAGAAATATATTCATCAACACCAAGTTCAAATCCAAGGAGCTCATCTCTCTCCTCTGACTTAGCGGTGAGCATAATGATCGGTACTTTGGAATTATTTCTAATCTCCCTGCAAACTTCCCATCCGTCTCTTTTGGGCATCATGACATCAAGAATAATAAGAGCTATATCTTTATCCTCGTAAAACATATCAAGTGCCTGCTGACCGTCTCCGGCCTCAAGAACAATGTATCCGTCTTTTATAAGAAAGTCTTTGACGAGCTTGCGCATACGGCTCTCATCATCCACCACCAAAATCTTCAAGTCATCCACTGTAAAGTTCCTCCTAAATCAGTCTTCACCAATATCACCATCATACCGCTGTGGTGCTTCGATGCCAAGTTTTTTTTCTGCTTCGCGAACCGCTTTTTCCCTCTCTTTGAGTTCTTCATCCCAAGCCGAATAGCGATTCGTTATGTTTCTTTTATAGTTTATAATATTGTCGCTGTCGCTCTTTGAAGCGATGACAAACATTACTATTACAAGTATCACCAGAACTATATTGAGAATTATGGAAAAGATCTTTCCGAAATCCGCTCCGGTATCCTCTTTCTGAGGTTTGATCCTCTGCTTGACAGCCATATTTTCAAAAGCCGAATGTCTTGTAAATGTGACATTAAGCGGTATGGGAATGAGGTCTTCCTGTGTAAAACCGCTCTCAAGAAGTTTGGCTCTGAGGTTCATAAGATACTCCCATCCTATCGGTGACTTAAATATCTTATTCTCTATAGCCTTCTCGTATACTGCCTTTATGTCGTTTGGGCGGCTGGCATTTACTCTTGCTTCCAAGAGCTTTATCTTGGATTCATCCATAGACGCCTTCTGTGCGTCTTCCTCATTTAAGAATTCATAACCGCCAACTATGAAATTACTGCCTGAATTGTTATTATCAGCCATATTCTGCTCCGTACGCTAAGGTAAAGACGCTTACGCTCCTAGCCTTAAGAGTTTTGTTTCTGTATGCCAAAGGCTTCGGACGATTGTAGTAATACTTACCATCTTCATCACCCGTGTCGGCGCAAAGTGTCCAATATGCACCTGCAGGTGCTCCGGGAAGCATGATCTGAATATCTTCCCAATAAGCGTTTATCGCAATATATACTATATCATCATGTCCTTTTTTATCATAGTAACCGGCATATCTGACACAGATCACTCTGGAATCCTTGGTTATGTTACCGTTGTCGGGATTCTCCGTATGCACCGAGATAAAAGGAAGTCCGCACTTTGCAGGCGAAAGATCCTTCCTTATGCAGGGATGCTTTCTTCTAAACTGAATGATGTTCCTGTAATAATCAAAATAGTCCCTGTTCTTTTCTATGAGGCTCCAATCGAGCCACGATATCTCATTATCCTGACAATATGCATTATTATTGCCGAATTGAGTGTTGCCAAACTCATCTCCCGCAGTCAGCATCGGTGTTCCTCTGCTGCACATAAGAACGGTTATGGCATTTCTCATCATCCTGAATCTGAGATCAAGGACACCCGGATCGTCGGTATCACCTTCTATTCCGCAGTTCCAGCTCCTGTTGTCATTGGCACCGTCAGTGTTATCCCAGCCGTTTGCCTCGTTATGCTTACCATTATAAGAATAAAGATCATATAGTGTAAAGCCGTCATGACAGGTTATAAAATTAACCGATGACTCGTATCCCAGATACGATCCGCCGTACATATCCATAGAACCCGTAAGACGCTTAACAGCCTCGGGTGCAGCCCAGATATCACCTTTAAGATAAGACCTGATATCGTCTCTGTATTTACCGTTCCATTCCGCCCATCTCTTCCAGGAAGGGAAATTACCGACCTGATAAACACCGCCCGCATCCCACGCTTCGGCGATCAGCTTAACATCACCGAGTATCGGGTCGTAAGCGATACGCTGAAGAAGAGGCGGTCTGTCCATCGGAGCACCGTCCTGATCTCTTCCGAGAATACTTGCAAGATCGAACCTGAACCCGTCAACTCTGTATTCTTCAACCCAGTACCTCAGGCACTGGACTATAAACTCCTGAACCATCGGATGATTACAGTTCATGGTATTGCCGCATCCGCTGAAATTATAGTACTCTCCGTGCGGTGTCAAAAGATAATAGATATTATTGTCAAATCCCTTAAAAGAGATAAACGGTCCTTGCTCATTGCCTTCCGATGTATGATTAAATACAACGTCAAGGATAACCTCAATATCATTGGCCTTAAGCGCATTTATCATCTGCTTAAGCTCAAGTCCCTCCTGGTTATGCTCAGCCTCGCAAGCATAACTTGTATTCGGGGCAAAAAAGGCTACTGTGTTATATCCCCAGTAATCAAGAAGCATTTTCCCGTCATGCATTCTTCTATCCCTGGTCTCGTCGAACTCAAATATTGGCATAAGCTCAACGGCGGTTATACCCAACTTTTTAAGGTAATCCGCTTTTTCTTTTATCCCTTCAAAAGTGCCTCCGTGAGTAACGCCCGAAGACTTATCCTTGGTAAAGCCTCTGACGTGCATCTCATAGATGATAGAGTCGCACATAGGAATCTCGGGGTTTCTGGTTACATTCCACTCAAAGTTCTCTCTTACGACTCTGGCTCTGTAATCGCCCTGCGCATAAGAGGTCTCTCCCCATATCCTCTGGCCCGATACCGCTTTGGCAAACGGATCGAGGAGTTTATGAGATTTATCAAACAAAAGACCCTTCTCAGGCTCCCACGGACCGTCAACGCTATAGTTATACTCCAAATCCTCAATATCAAGGTCAAAAACGATCATGGAATACACTTTGCCTATCTTATACTTCTCAGGGAAAGGAAGCTCCGTAAACGGCTTATCATCACCTCTGTGATAAAAGTTCAGCGTTATGGATGTAGCTCCATTGGAATAAACGGTAAAATTCACGATACCTTCAGCAAGCATAGTTGCACCGTACATGCTGTAGAGACCGGGGCGGATCTTGTAGCCGTTAACCTCATTAAGCCAGACGAGTTCGCGGTTTACCGCATCCTTACCAAGCACCTCGGCATCATGCAGATCTACATTATTCTTCTTTTTAGAGAATCTGTTTTTTCCATACTCACCCATGATTTAATTTTACCACATTATTTATTAAATATCCGTGAAAAAAACGGCTGTTTAACGAAAAACAGCCGTTGTAGGAAATGTAAAAAAATCGCCCCATGGTATAAACCATGAGGCGATAAATATCAAACTGATCAAACAGGGTAAGCACCGTTCTTGGTATCAGCTTCGGAAACATCAACAGATGTCTGCTGAGCCATACGATACTTGAAGAAATCTGTTGCAACCTGAGGGAAGAGTGCGTATGAAAGAACGTCCTCATCCTGCTGCTTCCACTGCTTAACGTCCTCTTCGAACTTCTTAAGTCCGGGCTCAAGCTTGTCTGCAGGTCTGCATGTGATAACTTCTCTGTCTCCGATGATCTTCTTCTGAACTTCGGGGTTGAAAGGCTTGATTGTCTTACCGTACTCACCTGCAAGGAGATCCTTGGTCTGGTCTGTAGCGACCTTGTATCTCTCACCCATAAGTACGTTCATAACAGCCTGTGTACCAACGATCTGTGAAGAAGGAGTAACAAGCGGAGGCTCACCGAAGTCCTTACGAACCTGAGGGATCTCCTCAAGCACTGTGTCGTACTTGTCGCTTGCGTTCTGCTCCTTGAGCTGGCTAACCATGTTGGAAAGCATTCCGCCGGGAACCTGATACATAAGAGTCTTGATGTTAACTCCAAGAACCTTAGGATCCATAAGTCCGCTTGCGAGGCACTCCTCTCTGTAAGGTCTGAAGTGATCTGCGATCTTAGCAAGAAGCTTCTGATCAAGACCTGTCTCGAAAGGCTGTCCCTTGAATGCCTCAACCATAACCTCAGTAGCGGGCTGTGATGTTCCGAGTGCGAAAGGTGAAATAGCGCAGTCGATGATATCAACACCTGCCTCAGCTGCCTTCATGTATGTCATGCTGGCAACACCTGAAGTGTAGTGTGTATGAAGGTCGATAGGAAGCTTTGTAGCGCTCTTAAGAGCCTTAACGAGCTTCTCTGCCTCATAAGGAAGAAGAAGACCTGCCATGTCCTTGATACAGATAGAATCTGCACCCATAGACTCGATATCCTTAGCGATATTCATCCAGTACTCTTCTGTGTATGCATCACCAAGTGTGTATGCAAGAGCGATCTGTGCGTGTCCGCCCTCTTTCTTACATGCCTTAACTGAAGCCTCAAGGTTTCTAAGGTCGTTAAGACAGTCGAAAATTCTGATTATATCGATACCGTTGGCGATTGACTTCTGAACGAAGTAATCAACAACGTCATCGGGATAATGCTTGTATCCCAAAATATTCTGTCCGCGAAGGAGCATCTGAAGCTTAGTGTTCTTGAAGCCTGCTCTTAACTTACGAAGTCTCTCCCAAGGATCTTCCTTAAGGAATCTCATGCAAGCGTCGAATGTAGCACCGCCCCAGCACTCTACTGCGTTATATCCAACCTGATCCATTGTATCAATAATGGGAAGCATAACCTCTGTAGGCATTCTAGTCGCGATAAGGGACTGATGAGCGTCACGGAGTACTGTCTCATTGATACGAATTGGTTTCTTTACCATATCTGCCATATCTGTAATCATCCTTTCTGATTTATCAAAAAATCATTGTATTGGTGCTTATACACCAAATACCGCCATAAATGTACCGGCAACAACCGCTGTTCCGATAACACCGGCAACGTTAGGTCCCATAGCATGCATCAGAAGGAAGTTGGAAGGATCGTATTCCGCTCCCACCTTCTGTGATACACGGGCTGCCATAGGAACGGCAGATACGCCCGCAGAACCAATAAGCGGATTGATCTTGCCTCGGGTAATGAAGCAAAGCAGTTTACCAAGAAGACATCCTGCCGCAGTACCGAAAGCAAAAGCAATAAGTCCGAGAACAACTATGATAAGAGTTGTCTTATTAAGGAAAGCCTCAGCACTTGTTGTAGCACCAACGGAAGTTCCCAGAAGGATAACTACGATGTACATAAGTGCATTGGAAGCTGTCTCCTGGAGCTGACGAACAACGCCTGACTCTCTGAAGATATTTCCGAGCATCAGCATACCGATAAGGGGTGCTGTTGTGGGAAGTATCATACTAACAACGATAGTAACTATAACAGGGAAAAGAATCTTCTCAAGCTTAGTTACTTCACGAAGCTGCTGCATTCTGATGGTTCTCTCCCTCTTGGTTGTAAGAAGCTTCATGATAGGGGGCTGAATCATGGGAACGAGCGCCATATATGAATACGCTGCTACCGCGATAGGTCCCAAAATTGAAGTCTGATGAAGCTTGGATGCAAGGAAGATGGATGTCGGTCCATCAGCACCACCGATGATTGATACTGCCGCAGCCTGCTGATCATTAAAGCCGAATGCTATAGCCATGAAGTAAGCTGCGAAAATTCCGAACTGTGCGCCTGCACCCATAAGGAAGCTTATAGGATTGGCAATAAGGGGACCGAAGTCAGTCATCGCACCTACACCCATGAAAATAAGTGAAGGAAGGATTGCCCACTCATCCAAGATATAGAAATAATGGAGAAGTCCACCTGCAGCGCCGTTTGCGGGAGCTGCCATAATGTCCGGATAAATATTAACTAGGAGCATACCGAATGAGATCGGTACCAAAAGCAAAGGCTCAAATCCCTTGGCAATAGCCAGATACAAAAATACAAGGGCAACAACTACCATGATGTAGTTTCCCGGTGACATTGTTGTAAAAGCTGTCTGATGCCAGAGATTGGTTAATGTATTAACTACGTAATCCATTTTTTATCCTCATTTCTGTTTAAACAATTTATGATTCTCTGACGTCTATATTAGTTAAGAGTTGCAAGAACTGTTCCTGCCTCAACTGCATCACCTGCAGCTACATCGATGCTGGCAACTGTTCCATCGGCAGGAGCAACCATAGGGATCTCCATCTTCATGGACTCAAGTGTGATAACTGTATCACCCTTCTTAACTGCCTGGCCAACACTTGCGTTAACCTTAAGTACCTTACCTGCTGCACCGGCCTCAACCTTTACAGAACCTGCGCCTGCGCTTGCCTTCTTAACGGGTGCTGCGGGAGCCTTAACTGCGGGAGCTGCTGCAGGAGCAGATGCTACTGCGCTTCCTGCGCCTTCTTCTACTGTTACATCATATACGTTTCCGTTTACGGTTATTGTATAGTTCTTCATTGTATCTCCTTTCATCACACATCAAAGTCTGATGTGTACGATGCTTATATTAGAATTTTTTCCAATTACTGTTAACTTTTCTTATAGACCTTACACGGAAACCGTCTGTGCTTCCGCTTCCCTCGTATGCGGCGATTGCAGCTGCGATAACAGCAACAAGCTCTGCATCATTAGAAAGATCTTCCTTCTCGGCGATCTGACCAACAGTGTTGTCGATAGCCTTCTCAGCGATACTCTTCTTATCACTTTTCTTAGTTCCAAGCTTCTGGATCAGAGGGAACAGACAGATGATAAGTGAAATAGTGATAAGGATTGAAAATGCCATACCCATTCCCATGAGTGTATTAAGTCCGGCATTCTCGAGCTTCTCTCCGAGTGTCTTATCTGCTGTAACACCGATGTCGGTAACATTAAATCTGTTGTCCATGTAGATTACCATTTCGGCTTTATGCTTGGTTCCCTGGAGCTGTCCTGTAACGACAAGCTGTCCTTTATTGTTCATGTTATATGTGACATCAGAAACTTCAATATCATTTTCCAAAGTTTCCAATGAACCATATCCTATCTGATCAACAGCCTTGTACCAGCTCTCATAGCCCTTGCGTATAACTTCATACTGCTCGTCTGTTTCAGAGCCGGGCGCGATCTTGAGATACATCTCTTTCTCGAAGTTCTCGGGAGTAATATCGCTCAAGAACCATTTTTCAAAAGAATCGTTCTCGAAATAATTCACAACATATCTCATTGAATCGTCATTGAATTGCTCGGGCGCATATCTGTTTGTATCTATGCTGTTCTTGGCATCCTGTTGCTCACCGCAACCGGTAAAGCAAAGAAGGCAGCTAAGCATAACGCCCAAAACTAATATTTTATGCTTCATTTTGAGTGCTCCCTTCATTAAACTGTGCCGTGTTTCTTGGCAGGACGCTCATCCCTTTTTGTAAAAAGCATCTCGAAAGCGCCGATTACATACTTTCTTGTGTCGGCTGCCTCGATGATCTCATCTACATATCCTCTTGCAGCTGCGCTCTTCACATTGTTCTGAAGCTGTGCATACTCTGCTGCTGTCTTGGATACAGTGTCTGCATCCTTACCGTCGCAAATGATCTTAGCAGCGATGGAAGCATCCATTGTTCCGATCTGAGCATCAGGCCAGCTGATAGTAACATCTGCTCCGATAGCCTTGGAGTTCATGATCACATAAGCACTTCCGAAAGCCTTGCCTGTGATAACGTTAACCTTAGGCACTGTAGCATTTGCAAGTGCATAAACAAGCTTTCCTGCAGCCTTGGCAACACGCTTCTCGTTGCACTGGCATGAAACAAAGCCTGTAGAATTTGTAAATGTAAGAACAGGAAGGTCGAAAGCATCGCAGAAGTTAACGAACTCTGCAGCCTTCTCACAAGCACCTGCGGAAAGCTTATCTTCAAACTTCTCTGCTTCTTTGCCGTTCTCGTCGTATACGGCTGTACGGTTACCTACAAGACCTACGGTTGCTCCGTTAAGTCTGATGAAACCTGTAACCATATCTTTCGCAAAGTTTCTCTTTGTCTCAAAGAAAATTCCGTTATCTGAAATCTGTCTGGCGATAACTGAAGGATCGGCTACTGCGCCGTCAAGATTCTCACATGCTCTGTTGAGATCGTCAGAGCACTCCTCGTATGAATCTCCGTCCTCGTTGTTTGAAGGAAGGATAGAAACGAGCTCTCTGATCTGAGCATAGATTGATGCCTCATCGGCAACTACATCAATATTGCTTGTGTTGGCACTCTGCCAATCAGCGCTTGATGTATCACATTTCTCTTTATAATTACCCTCAAGAGCGTTGGGTGAGTTAACGAAAAGCTTACCCTTTGATGACTCAATGAAAGTAAAGTCTGTAATGGAAGGAATCAAAGCAAGTCCGCCACCACATGATCCGAAAACAGCTGTGATCTGAGGAACAACGCCTGATGCCTCCACCTGCTTAAGATAAATCTCGCCAAATGCATTGAGCGCATCTGTTGCCTCCTGAAGACGAAGTCCCGCTGAATCGATAAGACCGATAACAGGAGATCCTGTCTTGATTGCAAGTTCGTACAGGCGAACGATCTTCTTAGCATGCATCTCGCCAATAGATCCGCCAAGTACAGACGCATCCTGGCTGTATACATAAACCAGATTACCGTCGATAACACCATAACCGGTAACAACTCCGTCTGATGGTGTTTCTTCCTGTTTCAGATTGAAATCCGTGTTTCTGGCTGTCACAAGAGCACCGATTTCAACGAAACTGTTTTCGTCGAGCAAAGAGTTAATTCTTATGCTCGCTTGTGAAGAACTACTCATTTTTTTAACCTCCGTAAATATATTTAAGTAATGCTTATTCCTAAAATGAACGCAACTTAACACAGAGTATAGTATAACATAAAAGCACCAAAAAAAAAGGGAAAACGCACAATTTTTTCGGCGTTTTCCCACTGTTTAAACCACTTAAATATCAAGCTTTACATCTATCTCTTTTTCGGCCTGAGCCTTGAATTCTTCAACCTGTACGGTGCCTATTGTCGGAAGCTCTTCAAGAGAGCGAACTCCGAAGCTTCTAAGGAACTCTTCCGTCGTTCCGAAAAGAAGCGGTCTTCCGGGAGCATCGAGCCTTCCAAGCTCTTTTACCAGCCCGAACTCAACAAGCCTGTTTACGGCATGATCGCTGTTGACACCTCTTATCTTCTCAACCTCAAGTCTTGTGATCGGCTGCTTGTAGGCTATGATAGACAGGGTCTCCATAAGCGAATCGGTAAGCACCGCTTTCTTGGGAGTCTTGGCTATCTTTACCAGATACTCGTACATTTCCTTTTTGGTGCAGAGCTGAACGGCATTATCAAGCTCGATAAGTCCAATTCCACTGTCGTCCTGTTCATATTTGTTCTTGAGATAATCGATGTGGTCCTTGACCTCTCGTACACTTACCTCCATTGCCTTGGACAATGTGCTTATCTCAACAGAATCTCCCATTGCAAAAAGAATGGCTTCTATAATAGCTGCGCCTTCTCTACTCGTCATATCTTTTAACTTGCCTTTCTCGAAGTAATTATTATATCTCCGAACGTATCTTCCTGTTCAATCTCTATCTCGCCAAGCTTCATCTCCTCAAGCATGACAAGGAAAGTAACGATGATCTCGGTCTTGCTGTGCTGCTTCTCAAGAAGACTTCTGAAGCTGAATCTCTTGTGTTCTCTTATGTACGCCTTGATATAAAGCGTCTTGGCGTCCATGTCAACTTCTTCCTTCTCGATATTTCCGAACTTACTTCTGATAGGGTCGACCTTGTCTTCCTGTCTTTTCAAAAGATCCTGGAATATCGCGTTAAGCTTACTCAAAGTGGCATCTCCGATGAGATCCGAAAAATCTATCGGAACCTCAAACTCGCGAACTTCCTTTGGGATATCTTTTTGCCTGTACCACTGCATGTCAGCATCCATCTGTCTATCCTTGAGTTCGTAAGCCATATACTTGTACATCTTGTACTCAAGAAGCTTCTCGACAAGCTCGGCTCTGGGATCTTCTTCCTCGCCCTCTTCGTTGACTTCCTTGGGAAGAAGCATCTTGCATTTGATATCTATAAGTGTTGCCGCCATAACAAGGAATTCACTGGTAACTTCCATATCTTCCTTGTGCATCGCATTGATATATTCCATGTACTGCTCTGTGATCGTAACGATAGGAATATCATAGATATCTATTTGGTTTTTATCGATCAGATGCATAAGAAGGTCCATCGGTCCTTCAAACACCTGAAGCTTGATCTCAAGTGACATCTTTTACCTCATGTAATCTGATAACATCAATTTCTCCGGGATTGAACATCCTCACATGGATAGTGTGTGTACCAAGCCCTCTTGAAAGAATCATGCGCTTACTTCCGATCTTAAACTCTCCGCCGTCATACTTGGGAAAAAGAGCTATCGAGGGAGATATCACGCCTCCTAAAAGCGGAAGTCTTATTATACCACCATGTACGTGGCCCGCAAGGGAAAGATCCGCTCCCCATTCGGCATATTCGGGAAAATACTGCGGATTGTGCGCAATAAGCACCTGATATTTATCTTTGGAAGCAGATCCCACAAGCTTTGAGATATATCCTGTATCCATCTGCTTCTTCTTTATCTTTCTGAAATACTCCAGAGGAAGATCGAGTCCGGTGACGCGAACCTTATTATCCTCCATGTTGACCGAGTCATTTTCAAGGATGATGACGCCGGCTCTTTTCAAAGTATCTTTATATCTGTCATAGAAATTACCGAATTTCTTGGTGAAGGTCTTTACCTTCTTTTCGTGATTACCGTTGGCCATGTAGACCTTATATTTCTTGGCAAGTTCCGTCAGGACATGGAGCCCCGCTTCATATTCGATCCTGCCGTGGATCTTCATTCCGATAAACATATCGCCCGCGCACATCACGGCGTCGGGTGCAATATCATCGATAGCCTTTAAAAGTCTGTCGTTGTTGTCACCGTAAACATAGCCGTGAAGATCGGATAAAAAAGCAATCGTAAAATCGCCGTCTATCTTGTCTGTATCAATATCATAGCTGCGAACAACAAAGTTGTGCGTATCGTGGTAGATGATGGCGATACAAAATATAACAAGCGCCGCGATCGCAGCGATTATAATATACAAAAGCATAATCTCTTTTCCTTAATTTGCATTTCAAAACAGCAAGAATATTTTAGCATATAAATGTGAAGGTCAAAAGCAAATTTACATAAAATATGATATACGAATTGCTCCATGGCTGACGCCAATATCATACAAAAAAATCCCCGGATAATCATCCAGGGATTTTAAAATCTGACTTAGTTATATTTGCGCTTTCTAGCTGCCTCAGACTTCTTCTTGCGTCTAACGCTAGGCTTCTCGTAATGTTCTCTCTTACGAATCTCCTGCTGGATACCAGCCTTGGCACAGCTTCTCTTAAAACGACGAAGCGCGCTATCCAAAGTCTCGTTTTCTTTTACTACTACAGTTGACATCTCTACTCTTACCCTCCCTTCAGTCCCTTCAAGTACATGACTGATTGGGTTATTTATTATGATCTGAGCCTAAAAACTCACATAACATGAATTATTATATCATAAAAATTTCAAGCGTCAAGCATTATTTTTCAGACTTTTTACTGAAGTGCTTCTTTTAACACATCAAGATTTGCCTGCATTACAGAAAGGTAAGTAGTTCCGTTTGCCACATCCTGTGAAGTTGTGGACTGCATTGAATCCATTGTAAGGATGTTCTGATCCTTAGTCTTGGTATTGTTCTTAATTGTCTCGGCAATCTTCTTATCGGGACCTTCGATAGTCATGATGCTCTTAAGTCCAAGCTCATCAACTTTTCCTGAAAGGAAAGCAATAGTTTCAAAGCTTGCTTCAGTCTCAGCAGAGCATCCGACAAATGCTGCGTAGTAATCAAGTCCGTAATCATCAACAAGATATCTGAAAGGGAATCTGTCTCCGAAAAGAAGTGTCTTGTTTGCAGCCGCTGAAGTAACGCTCTTGTACTCTCCGTCAAGGCTGTTGAGTTTCTGCTTATATGCATTGGCGTTCTCAGTGTAAGTAGCGGCATTGTCGGCATCTACCTTGGAAAGGCCGTCAGCAATGGCATCACAGATAAGAGAAGCATTTGTAAGTGAAAGCCATACATGCTCGTCGTACTCAACTTCCTCTTCTCCTTCACCTTCTTCGCCTTCTTCGCCTTCTTCCTCTTCCTCGGCTTCCATTCCTTCTACAACTTCCTCTTCCTTGACATTTCCGCCAAGAACATCAAGAAGATTGATAACAACCATATCTTTATTAACAGCTTCCTTAAGTGCGTCATCAACCCACTCGTCGGATTCGCCGCCGACATAGATAAACATGTCGCAAGAAGCAATCTTCATAATATCGTCCGCTGTGGGCTGATAAGAATGAAGATCGACTCCGTTATCAAGAAGCACTGTGATCTCCGCTTTGTCTGAAGCATCTCCGACAATATTCTTAACCCAATCGTATTCAGGGAAAATAGTCGTTACAATGCTGATCTTTCCTTCCGATGAAGCCTCTGCTTCAGAGAGTTCCTGTGCTGCAGCTTCACTTTCAAGCTTAGCAAGTGTTCCCTGGTTTTCACTATCTGCAGTGGCACTACTGTTTCCGCATGCCGTAAACGTACATACAGCAAGTATAGCAGCCATCACAAGAGCAAGTTTCTTTTTCATAATGTCTTATTCCTCCGTCTGATATATAATCGCACGCGTGTTTATTTAAAAAAGCGCAAACAAAAAATGCAACTTATTTGCAAATCGCTTGCAGTTTTTGATTTTAGCAACCTAAAAACCACTTGTCAATATCATTTGCAAATTGTTTGCATTTTGGAATAAGAATTATTATCACTATCTATCCCAGGTAGTCGTCTTGACGGAGTGAATAACGAATCTGCCCTCGCTTCCAACGCTTCCGTTACAGGTTGATAAGGTAAGTATTGAACCCCTGCTTGAAAAATCAATATCGGAAGGAATGCTGATCATGTTATTCCTCTTTATAAAAGAAATAAAATCATCATATTCCTTATCGCTCCCAACTACGCTGTAAGCACCGCTTCCACTCGAAGTTACGTAATATGCGAAAACCTCATACTCGTAAACTTTATCATCCGTATACACGTAGAGCCTTGCGTTATCGCCTGTCATAAAGCTGCCCTTCGATCCGTACAGAGTCTTGAGCGATCCGAACATCGATCCGTCTTTCATATTATGTCCGAATATAATGTCATGCCTCCCGCAAAAAGACGAATCGCTCAGCACATCTTCGTACAAACACCCGGCCTTGTTATAGGTCCCTTCAAAGGTCTTGTGCATGTACTCATCAATCTCTTTTTCCTTAACTACAGGATAACTGATCGAAAGATACGGAAAATAAAGCCACCCGGTAAAATCGGCGTTCACAGACCGAAGCTTATCCATACTTATATCCAAATGCGGATAATCCACACCGGGTATAAACTGTACAGACGCATCATTTACATATTCCGCTCTTATAGCGTCGTATTCACGCTTGGCCGCATTGTAATTCTTGAGATCAAAATACAAGTTCACAAGCTGAAAGATCACTATGAAAACAAGAATCGCTATGAGAATTATTTTAATCTTTTTATCTTTAAGCATTCTTAGCCATCACTCTTTCCGGAAGATCCAACTGTCTTTCAACATCATTTTTTCTTACATAATCAAGCAATGCCAAAAACTCAACACCCAGAAGATTGCTAAGTTCGGCGTCATTGAAATTACACTGGTTGAGCGCACACAATACGCTGATACCGAATGTGTAAACCCACATATGTTCAAAAATATATCTCGCCTGCTTCGCCGTCAACGAATAAGCCTTTGAGATTACCACATCAAACTTATTGTTGCCGGTATGACTTGTAAACACATCATCAAAACTTGTGGGTTTGTCAAAAGAAGACATGAAGATCATCTTAAACAGATTTGGTTCTCTCGATGCAAAAAGAATAATCTGCATTCCGGCTTTTTTGAACGGAGGATCATATTCCATCGCTTTGTTCGCATAGCTCGCAATAAGCTCTTTAGCAGCTTTCTTGACCTCGCCTCTGAGCTCATCCATATTTTCGAATGCAGTAAAAATAGGTCTTGCAGAGCAACCGAGTACATCCGCAAGTTCCCTGGCGGTAAGAGCCTCAGCTCCTTTTTGGCGCACAAGCTCAAGGCCTGCATCAACCATTTCTTTTCTTGTAAATCTTGGTTTTGGGGGCATAACAATAATCTCTCTTCAATTATTATAAAAGTGGGTGACCTACTATAATCACAATATAATTATATAGCAAAAAATCGATAAAAAAACAGGGTGCCACCCCTGCATTCCCTTAATATATGCGTAATAAAAGATACCCATTCTTTAAAAAGCGCGCAGGTACGGCTTTTATCAGATCATAAATACGTCATTGTCTTATGCCACCAAAAAAGGATGCCCCTCTCCCGGCATCCTTTTCGGGGAATCCGTCGATTCCACCCTCACCTCATAAAAAATCATCGCAAACAACGCTTTTGCAAAAAGAAAAATAGAAATAAAACTTTAAAAGCATGCCACAAAAACATTTGTTTTGCAACACTTGTTTTATATCATTTTTTCATAGAAAAGTCAACTGTTTAACCAATTTGGCTCTCAAGAACGGTTTTTGCTTCGGCAATGGCATCAGCGATTCCTGCAGGATTCTTACCGCCTGCCTGAGCCATGTTGGGACGACCGCCGCCGCCTCCGCCTACCTTGGGAGCGATAGCCTTAACAAGGTTTCCTGCATGAGCACCCTTAGACATAGCTTCATCTGTAGCCATAGTTACAAGGTTAACCTTGCCATCACACTCGGAGATAAGAACAACAACACCCTCTCCGATCTTGGTCTTCATCTGATCGCCGAGATCTCTGAGTCCGTTCATATCTACGCCCTTAAGTGATACAGCAAGAAGCTTAACGCCCTTAACTTCCTCAACCTTGTCGGTTACATCACCGAGAGCAGCCTGAGCCTCTTTACTCTTAAGTGACTCGTTCTCGCTCTTAAGTGCCTTGAGCTCATCCTGAAGCTTCTTGATGTGCTCTGCGATATCTGAAGAATTAGCCTTAAGAAGCTTTGCAGCCTCATTGAGCTTATTCTCTGTATTCTTGTAATACTCTCTTGCATTGCTGCCTGTAAGCGCTTCTATTCTACGTACTCCTGCGGCAACACCGCTCTCAGATACGATCTTGAAGATTCCAACGTGGCTTGTATTTGCAACATGTGTACCACCGCAAAGCTCTGTTGAGAAGTCTCCCATCTTAACTACTCTTACAACATCGCCGTACTTCTCACCAAAAAGAGCCATTGCTCCGGTCTTCTTGGCATCTTCCATTGACATCTCCTGAGTAACAACGGGAAGTGCCTCCGCGATCTTCTCATTAACAAGATCTTCAACGTTCTGAAGCTCCTCGGCTGTCATAGCCTGATGATGGCTAAAGTCAAATCTTGTCTTGTCGGGATCCTGATATGAACCGGCCTGCTCTACATGATCACCCAGAACAACTCTGAGGGCCTTCTGAAGAAGGTGAGTTGCCGAGTGGTTTCTGCAAGTCTTTGCTCTGTTTTCCGCATCTACGGAAAGCTTAACGGCTGCGCCGTTCTTGATGCTTCCCTTTACAACAGTACCAACATGTGCAATTCTTCCGCCTGCAACATGGATAGTCTCTTCAACCTTGAACTCTGTTCCGTCTGCAGTGATGGTTCCGATATCACCGATCTGTCCACCCATTGTTCCGTAGAAAGGTGTCTTGTCTGTGATAACGGTTCCCTTAGCACCTTCTGAAAGTTCCTCGGCAAGTCCGTTCTCATCTGCGATAGCAACAACCTTGGCATCTGCATTAAGCTCTGTATAGCCTACGAACTCACAAGTTACGGACTCATCAAGTGAATCGAATACGTTCTTTCCTGCGTCGAGATTAGCTGAGAAGTTCTGATTATCTCTTGCCTTCTGCTTCTGCTCTTCCATCGACTCAGCAAAGCCCTTCTCGTCAACAAGAAGTCCTTCTTCCTCTGCAAGCTCAACAGTAAGCTCAACAGGGAATCCGTATGTATCATAAAGGAAGAATGCGTCTTTACCGCCGATTTCCTTCTTTCCTTCTTCTCTTGTCTTATCAAGAATCTTCTTGAACTCTTTCATACCGTTCTCAAGAGTGCTCTCAAAACGAGCGATCTCACGAGAAAGCTCTGTAAGAACATACTCACGGTTCTTTACAAGAAGAGGATAACTCTCAGCATAAACCTCATCGATAAAGATAGCTGCGATTCCAAGGATCTGATCCTTGTTAAGAGAAAGAGCTCTCGCATGTCTTACGGCACGGCGAATAAGTCTTCTTAAGATATAGCCTGCTCCCGTGTTTGAAGGAAGGAGCTTTTTCTCATCGCCGATAAGCATAACGGATGTACGAATATGATCTGCGAGGATACGAATAGATCTTGTTGTCTTCTCATCCTCGTTGTACTTAACGTTTGCATTCTTTTCAATATACTGAACAGCAGGTACGAAAACATCTACCTGATATACGTCCTTGGTTCCGTTAAGGAAAGCAAGGATACGCTCAAGTCCCCAACCTGTATCAACGTTCTTCTGTGAAAGAGGTGTGAGTGAACCGTCGTGGTGCTTCTCATACTGCATGAATACGTCGTTACCAAGCTCTGTGTACTTACCGCATGAGCATCCGGGTCCGCAATCAGGGCCGCAGTCCGGCTTATCAGCTATATAGAACATCTCGGAGTCGGGTCCGCAAGGGCCGTACTCAAGTCCCCACCAGTTATCCTCGGCGGGAAGATAATAGATATTCTCTTTCTTAAAGCCTGAAGCGATACGATACTGAGCACCCTCTTCATCTCTGGGTGCATTCTCGTCACCTGCAAAAACAGTAGCTGCAAGGTGATCCGCATCAAATCCGAAAACCTGTGTAAGAAGCTCAAAGCTCCATTTGCAACGCTCTTCCTTGAAATAATCTCCAAGGCTCCAGCTACCCATCATCTCAAAGAAGGTAACGTGGCTCTTATCACCTACGGAATCGATATCGTTGGTTCTTACGCATCCCTGAACATTACAAAGTCTTGTTCCGAGAGGATGCTTCTTACCGAGAAGATAAGGCATAAGAGGCTGCATACCCGCAACATTGAACATAACACCTGTTGAACCGTCGGATACAAGTGAAACTGCTCCAACATCAACATGTCCGCGATCTATATAGAACTGCTTCCATGTCTTGCGCAGTTCATTGGCTGTAAATTGTCTCATAATAATATATGCTCCTTCTATCCGAAAGTCTTAGAATGTAAACTTGTCGGCAAAATATGCTTCAAGCTCGTCGATGGCAACACGCTCCTGCTCCATGCTGTCTCTGAATCTAACGGTTACCTTGCCGTCTGTCTCTGAGTCGAAATCGTATGTGATGCAGAAAGGAGTTCCGATCTCATCCTGACGACGATATCTCTTACCGATGTTTCCACGGTCGTCAAACTCGCAGTTGTACTTCTTGGAAAGCTGATTGTAAATCTTCTCGGCGCCTTCGTTGAGCTTCTTGGAAAGAGGAAGGATACCGATCTTAACAGGTGCAAGAGCGGGATGGAAATGAAGAACTGTTCTTACATCACCCTCACCGATTTCCTCTTCATCGTATGCTCCGCAAAGGAATGCAAGAACAACACGGTCCGCACCGAGTGAAGGCTCGATAACGTAAGGAATGTATCTCTTATTCTGAACATCATCAAAGTAAGTAAGATCTTCGCTTGATGTCTCCTGATGTCTTGTAAGGTCATAATCGGTTCTGTCGGCGATACCCCAAAGCTCACCCCATCCGAACGGGAAGAGGAACTCGATATCACTTGTTGCCTTACTGTAGAATGAAAGCTCTTCCTTCTCATGGTCACGAACTCTCATCTCATCTTCTTTCATGCCAAGGCTCTTAAGCCAGTTAATGCAGTAATCTTTCCAATATGCAAACCACTCAAGGTCTGTATCGGGCTCACAGAAGAACTCAAGCTCCATCTGCTCAAATTCTCTTGTTCTGAATGTAAAGTTACCGGGTGTGATCTCGTTTCTGAATGACTTACCGATCTGTCCGATACCGAAAGGAATCTTCTTACGTGATGTTCTCTGAACATTCTTGAAGTTTACGAAGATACCCTGAGCAGTCTCGGGACGAAGGTATACAGTATTCTTGGCATCCTCCGTTACACCCTGGAATGTCTTAAACATAAGATTGAACTGTCTGATATCGGTAAAGTTATGCTTACCGCAGGAAGGACAAGGAACGTTGTTATCTTCGATGAACTGCATCATCTTCTCATTGCTCCAAGCATCAACGGAGCCTTCAAGAGCGATGCCTTTCTCTGCTGCAAAGTCTTCAATGATCTTGTCGGCACGGAATCTCTCATGACACTCTTTACAATCCATAAGAGGATCTGAAAAGCTTCCCAAATGTCCACTGGCTACCCAAGTCTGAGGGTTCATAAGAATGGCACAGTCAACTCCCACATTGTAAGGGCTCTCCTGAACGAATTTCTGCCACCAAGCTTTCTTAACGTTGTTCTTAAGCTCAACACCAAGGTTACCGTAATCCCAAGTATTGGCAAGTCCGCCGTAAATCTCAGAGCCGGGGTAAATAAAGCCTCTTCCCTTAGCAAGAGCTATAATTTTTTCCATTGTCTTTGCACTGTTTTCCATAACTTTCTCCATTCCTGCGAATTAATTAGTAATTTATTTTGAAAGAAGAAGCTGCATAGTTCCATCGGATTCGCCTGCAGGAACAACTTCTTTTTTGCTCAGTAATTGCACATCTTTAGAAATATAATCAATCTTATAAGGAGCCTTTACCTTAACTGCCTCATCACAGATAATTATGTGCTTATCCTTGTACTGCTCTTTCCAGTCGTCGGGAAGCTTATCATCGCCTGTTCCGACCATATCGGCAGACACAGTATACCCCTTCTCCTCAGCCTCCGTAAGAGTACCGTAGAAGAAAGAAACTTCGTTAAAATCGGCATAATCATTTGCACTGTTATAATCCATAACAAGCTTGACAGTCTTTTTCTCCTCATCATACTTAAGAGAATCAACCGTCACCTTGGTACTTAAATACTCCGAGTTAAAATCGGAAACCTTGGTGTTGACCATCTCCGTAAGCTCGTTAACATCATAGTTGGGCTCAGCAAAAGCCTCATAGATAACGCTCTTAACAGCGCCTTCTTTTGACACTTCGACTCTTGTCGAATTATCATCTTTTCCGCAAGCACTCATTAATATGCCAAAAACAGCAATGCATAGCAATGCTGCGGTCTTGGAAAAATGTCTTTTTACTTTTTCAGTAGATTTAATTCTATCTGATATCAATGTCATAACTAAATTCTCTCCAAAATATCAGTCTTTACGCAAACAAAGTTATTATATCCAAATCGTTTTTCTTTTTCAACTTTATAAAGTATCAAATACCTTCAAGCATTTCAAGACTCTTGAGCGGTCTGTCTATAAATCTTTTCCTGTATTCGTCCGTTACTGCGATCAGCTGTGCAAGCACTTCATCCTTAACGGTAAAAGAATACAGCTTTTCAAGCGGGCTTTTTACTATATAATCCATCGAATACTGCGTTGCCTCAAGAAGGTTCCGTCCCTGCGGAATGCCCGGATACTCTCCTTCTATTGCAAGAGTGCGAAGCTCATATATACATCTGACGAGCCTGTTCGGAATATTCTCATTCAAAAGAGCTTTCAAGGAAATATACAAAAGATTTAATAGCTCGACATCTTCGCTGTTTTCTCTTGTATAATAGCTTGCAAGCTCCAAAAAGAAAGTGCCGTAAAACGCCGCTTCAAGATTCTGTCTGAATCCTTCAAAAAAATTATCTATATCGGCTTCGACTATCGTATATGATGTCTTAGATGCAAAAAGCTTAAAAGTTCCAAAACAAAACGGTTCAACACAGCCGCCCAGCTTACTTCCGGGTTTTCGTGCGCTTCTGGCAAAAGCGGTTATCTTGCCTCTGTCGGAAGTAAAAACAGTAACAACCCAGTCGTAATCTCCCGTAGGTGAATGCTTAAGAACTATGCCTCTTACGATTACCAAATCTTCCATAAATAAATTACCGTTACCTAAAAGACGTTACTTGTAATTCCTTACGTCATAACCAAAACTCTTCATCTGAGTCTTGTCATCACGCCAGTCCTTCCTTACCTTAACCCAGAGCTGAAGATTGACCTTCATTCCGACAAGTTCCTCGATATCACGTCTTGCCGTGCTTCCGATCTTCTTGAGCATCGCTCCGCCTTTTCCTATGACAATGCCTTTATGAGAATCCCTTTCACAGATTATCGTAGCCTCGATATCCATGATTTCTTTATCTTCTCTTTCGCGCATTCTCTCTATAGTTACGGCGATTCCGTGCGGAACCTCGTCCTTCATAAGTCTGAGCGCCTTCTCTCTGATGATCTCCGCAGCGATATTTCGCTCCGGCTGATCGGTAAGAGTATCCTCATCGTAAAAAGGAGGTCCGACAGGCAAAAACTCTTTTATCGCGTTCATTACTTCGTCGATATTGATCCTTCGAAGTGCCGCCGTATAAACAACTTTCGCAAAATCCATCTGACTTCTGTACGCTTCTTCAAACTTGGACAGATTCTCTTTTTCTACGGTATCAATCTTGTTAATAACAAGAATAACAGGCTTCTTGCATGCTTTAAGCTCTTCGATTATGCCCTTTTCGCCGGCGCCTATAAAAGTACTCGGCTCAACAAGCCATAGCACAACATCGACCTCGTCCAGAGTACTCTTGGCAACCTTGGTCATATACTCACCAAGCTTGTTCTTACTCTCGTGAATTCCGGGAGTATCAAGGAATATCATCTGGCAGGTGTCATCGGTGTACACCGTCATTATTCTGTTTCTGGTGGTCTGCGGCTTACTTGACGTTATCGCTATCTTCTGTCCGATAAGCTGATTCATGAGAGTCGACTTACCGACGTTTGGGCGACCTATAAGTGTCACAAAACCTGTTTTGAAATTATTGTCCATCTTTACCTTCCGGTTTTTCGTTAGTAGTGTTTACAGGAGGAGTGTTTACAGGCACTCCGATCTGCTTCATAAACGCTTCACGCTTTGCAGCGCTCTTTTTTTGGCTCTTCTTTACGATGAAGACGATAACGAATACCACGATTCCAAGGAGAACAAGCTGAGGGATATGAATCACGAACCAGATAAAGAATTCCTTAAATCCGTGTCCGATCGATTTAAGGCTCTTCACAAAGCCCTCACCCATTCTTGCAAACGCGCCCTTTTCCTCAGTGGGTGTATACGTTACAACTTCCTCGATATTTAAATAAACAGTACTGTAGTCAACTTTGTTATCATAAGTACGAAGCTGAGATTCTATACTTTCAAGCTGATATCTTACATCCGCAAGCTTTTCCTGAACAGCAAGAATATCTTCGATCTTCTCGGCAGATTCAAGGATACCAAGAAGGCTCTTTTCCTCTGCTCTGAGAGCATTTTTCTTACTCTCAAGATCCACATAAGATAAAGTAACATCCTCAACGTTTGAAGATTTGCTTGTTATGTTGGACGCATTCTCGATAGTCTCAATAAAGCCGTCAAGCTTATCTGCAGGGATCCTTATCGTATAATCCGCTCTTCTTACGGTCTGTCCGGAGCTATACCTGCTTCCGTTATAGACATTGCTATTCTCGATATAACCGCCAAGCTCAGTAACCTTGGAAGTAAGCTTTGAGATCGTATCATCAAGATTCTCGGATTCAGCCGAAATGTTCACCGTAGTTATAAGCTTACGTGATGTGTCGGTAACAGTCTGTGCCTGCTCCCCGGCTCCTCCGCTGTAATCGGCGGATTCTTCGGCAACTTCAGCTGCGGCATTATCATAAACACCTCCCGCTTCTTCCGGCGCTGCATTCTTGCCCACTGCAAACTCGGTGGTGCCATTGCTTGAGCTACCGCATCCCGAGATCACAATTGCAAAAGACATTACACAAGCTAAAATAATACCAAATCTCTTTTTCATACTCATTCCCCCTTGAGATGATCAACCAGAAATCATCCCTTGTTTACAAGTTGTTCGATATTATCGAATAGTTTCTTACTCTTCTCTATCTTGTCCGCGGCACCAATTACGCACAGGCACTCATCTGACATGAATGCATCCACATAATCCGCAAGTTTCCTGATCGTATCCTTGGTCGTACCAAGAAGCTGATCTCTGTTCCTTTGGATATTCTCCATCTTGGCATTACACATGTAAGCCGTAAGGCCGTATGTTCCTTTACCCGAAGGAGTCTTGGGTGTATCAAGATCTGATATCGCACCGATTATATACTGAAGGATAACTCTGTCATCCTCATCAAAGTTTCGAAGATACTCGGAAGCATTTTCAAACACCTTGATACTGTTATCAAGATTGGGATCTCTGTATGTCACAAAAGCTGCATCGCCGTTCTTGGCATAGCTGCTCATACAGCCGTAAGCGCCTCCCAAAACCCTGATATTTTTCCAAAGATAATCATAGCCCATCATAACCTTAAGGACTCTGAGCGCACCATTGTAAGCAAAACCTTTGCTCGCAAAGTTACCTGCACGGCATACATACTGAACCTGTCCCGCGGTCTTAAACGCCTCGTTCTTTTTAACGGGCTTAAACACAAGCTCTTTTTTCTCATAATCATCAGTAAAAAGACACTGCACAAACTTCTTGCATTCCTCGGGAACACCCTCATACTCTGCCTTAGTTCCGGTCACGTCAACAAGAAGATTCTCCGCTCTGAAGATTTCTTTTGTAAGCTTGGTCAGGGTATCGGTGATCTCTTTTGCACCTTCCTTGGTTCCGATCATTGAGATCATCTTCTCAAGATGCCTGAAATAACCGATTCCGCTTACCTGATCCGAAACCATCGCTGCGGGTGAAACATAGCTCATCGCTCTTATCGCAGCGGTCTGATGACCTGCGCTTGCAAGATCTGACTGCATTCTTGCATACTGTTCATCCAGGATCTCAGAGATTCTCTTAACATCGTCAAAAAGAGAATTGATCAAAATCTCTTTTACCAGGTCAAACGCATGGGAAAGGTTGCCGTGAAGTACCTTGACACTGACTTCAAATACAGTCTTAAATTTAGTCGTGTCCGCAGCATCAGTATATGTACTGATGGCACCGCTTACTCCGCCTGTGCGAATATTGATCTCATTGTAGAGATCCTTGTATGTATAGTTCTTGGTGTTTAACATGCCGAGAACTTTTTTGAGAGCAGCAGCGTATGGAAGCATCTCTGCGTCTATGTTTTTAAGGTCAAAGACAAAAGTCAGATAATCAATTCCGTTGGTAAATATATCATGGAAAAGAATATCCACTCCGTACTCGTTCTTTTTCTCAAAAATAAACTGCTCTGAAGTTTTCTTAAGGTCCTCAAGCTTAAGGAGCGGAATCTTCTTAAGGTCTTCGGGGTCATCGGGAGTGTCCTGATATTCCTTGAGCTCTTTTGTCTCCCTGACGATAGTCTTGATCTCCTCTTCGCTGAGCGAATTCTTGTAGTCTTCAAGCTTTTTCTTAAGCGCTTCATCCTTCTTGGCGGAAAGACCGGGCTCGGGCTCAAGCATCACTACGGTTCTGTGTTTGTTGTCAAGAAGATACTTCTGAATAAGCTCCTCGAAATAACGTCCCTCCGCCTCTTTCTTAAGCTCCGCAAAGGTCTCGTTGGCTTCAACGTTGATCCAAGGAAGGTTGTCATCGTAGAGCCAGCTGTCAAAGGTCTGAAGCCCATACAAAAGTCCCTTGGGATATCTTCCGAAATCAGCCTCTCTGTACTTGAACTCGTCGTAGCTAAGTCCTGCCAAAAGAGCTTTCTTATCAATGCCGTTCTTAACCTGATCTTCAAGGACTTCTCTGATGGTCTTGATAAACTCTTCCTTCTGATCCTTGTCGGCGTTCTTTGCTATTATTGAGAAAACAGGCTGCTGAATGCTGTTGTCGTACTCACTGTAAACATCCTGTCCGATCCCCTTATCGATAAGTGCCTTCTTGATAGGTGCACCGGGAGCTGAACAGAGTGCGTAGTCCAAAATGTCAAAAGCGATATAGAGCTTTTTATCAAGAGTTGAACCGACGCTGCAATTATAGGAAAGATAAGTGTTCTTGGAGGTCTCATCCTCTGCAAGAACGGAATAAGGCTTCACGATCTCTTTTGGAGCATCGAATGCGGGCTGTCTTCCAATTACGGAATCAACCTCAAGCCTATCAAAAGCAGAGAGATATGCCTTATCTATGTAGTTAAGCTTCTCTTCCATATCCATATTACCGTAAAGGTAAATATAGCTGTTGGAAGGGTGATAATACTTTCTGTGGAAATCAAGGTAATCCTCGTATGTAAGCGAAGGGATCACATCGGGGTCACCGCCCGACTCGATTCCGTATGTAATATCGGGATAAAGAGAACTCTGGATTTCTCTTGAGAGAACGTCATCTGCCGATGAAAACGCTCCCTTCATCTCGTTGTAAACAACACCGTTGATGGTGAGATCCGATGACTCATCTTCCATCTCATAGTGCCAACCTTCCTGGCGGAAGATCTTGTCAGTCTTATAGATATTGGGATAAAAGACCGCATCGAGATAAACGTGCATCAGATTCTGAAAATCCGTATCGTTGCAGCTGGCAACGGGATAAACGGTCTTATCCGGAAATGTCATAGCATTTATAAAGGTATTGAGTGAACCCTTTACGAGTTCCACAAAAGGATCTTTGATTGGGAAATCCCTGGATCCGCAAAGTACCGTGTGCTCGATTATATGGGCAACACCTGTTGAATCCTTGGGCGGTGTTCTAAAACCGATAGCGAAGACTTTGTTCTCTTCGTCATTGGACAAAAGAGCTACTCTCGCCCCCGTCTTCTTATGCCTGTAGACGAAGCTGTCTGAATTCAGATCGTCTATTCTTCTGCTCTCGATAAGCTCGTATGCAGGTACATTTAATTTTTTCATTAATGGTTACGTCCCCTCGTTTTATAATTTTATATTATTAATTATTATTTATATATCAAAATCATCTCCGTCTTCGAAGCTGATATCGAAATCGTCTTTAAATGTTATGTTTGAAGCATCATTATTGTCGTCTTTATGATCGTTCTTCCTGTTAAGGGAAATCTTGCCTTCAAACTGCGGAACTTTCTTCTTTGGTCTTTCGCGCTTAACCTCATCGGCGTCCGCCTCGGTCTCTTCCGGAAGTACCATGCCTTCGGGAACAAAGCGCGGTTCCTCAGCCTTCGGCGCAGGCGCAGGTTGTTCGGGCTCCGGTGCGGATTCCGGCTCTTCGGGCTCCGCTGCGGGTTCCGGCTCTTCGGGCTCCGATGCGGGCTCCGGTGCGGATTCCGGCTCAGGCTCATCATCTTCCGCTTCGGGCGCGGGTTCCTCTGCCGGCTCCTCAGCTTCATCTTTGGCTGCTCTTTCAGCAAGTATCTTCTCACGCATCTCACGAAGTGTTAACTCGCTCTCGGGGTCTTCTTCCTCTTCTTCAGGCTCTTCCGCTGCAGGTTCCTCGTACTCGCTCTCAGGCTCCTCTTCATCTTCAGAAGATTCCGTTACAATAAGCGCTGCAACACATGCCAGTATTATTCCGTAGAATATCGTGATCATAAGCTTACTGTTCATTCTTGTGGCACCCAAAAGAGGTGTTGCCGCAAAAAGTATCAGCATTGAGAGAAGGAAAGGTGAAACCTTGTCCTCTTTTCTGTTTTTCCAAAATCCCACAATTACTCCGGACATGGCGATAACGGTAATAAGATAGATAAGCTTATAGTCCGTATATGTCCAGAAAGCATCAAACGTATTGACGTTGTGGAAGAAATATTTATGCCAGTTGTCAAACACCTTTCCAAATCCGGCTATTCCGCCTTCCTGCAGGATCATTCCAAAGAAAGCAAGAACCGCTCCGACAATAACGAAAAGTAATCTCGTAAGCTCTTTTACCACGGTACTGTTCTTAACGATAAGCGCAGAAATAAGAAGCGGAAGCACGACCAAAAACGTACCGGCGTCCACATAACCCATAAATCCGATAACCGCTCCGACAAGAATATACCAAGGAATCCAGGCTTTGCTGCCAAAATTGTTGTCGGATGCCCTTCTTAAATAAACGGCGATAAACAAAAGCTCTATTCCGAACAAGCACAGGAAAAGAGGATCCGTTGTAAGTTCAAGCTTTAAAAAGCTATCAAGAAAAGCAGGCATGAATGAAACAAAAGCAGCATACACAATAGACGCTACTTTTCCCAAAAGAAGCTTGACCGCAATAGCTGTAAGTATTATGAAAACACATGATAAAACGGCGGAAAAAATATACGCCATAGATATTCTGTTTCCGGTAAATAATAAAATACCGCTCAGAATCTTTGAAAAAGTAACAGACAAAAGGCCGTTGTCCGGTACCTTGTTGCTTCCGCCGATGACCGCATTCTCATAAAGAGAAAGCTGTCCTGAAATCTCGGCTGATGAATTGGCAAGGCAAAGGAACCTTGTAATATATGCCCCGATAACGATAGCTATCATCATCACGGTATATATTACATAGCAGGCTTTATTTTCACTTGCCTTGTAAAGTTCCAAAGAATCGCTCAGATTTCCGAGGAAATACGTGAGCGTGTTCATGATCGCAATACCAAGAACGGTAAAAGTCAAGGTATATAAAACTGTATTGATCTCGGGGAAAAGTCCTGATGTATAGCCGGACCCCGCCACCATAAGTACATCGAAGATAACGAATAACACCCAGATGATTATTGCCGGCCATTTATGTTTTAATTTCATTTTCAGAACTCCCCTTTTTTCGCAAATTTTTGTGTCAATTACTCCTCAGGCTCTTCCCAGTTGTGATAAACAGCCTGAACATCGTCGTCCTCATCGAGAAGATCAAGAATTCTCTGAAGGTACTTAACTGTCTCGGGATCTGTTACCTGTACATAATTCTGAGGGATCATGGTAACCTCAGCTGAAGCAGTCTCAATGTTCTCTTTTCCGAGTGTCTCAACTACAGCCTGAAAATTCTCAGGTGTTGTAAGGATCTCGTAGCTATCCTCTTCCTCGTTGAAATCGTCAGCGCCTGCATCAAGAACAAGCATCATAAGGTCGTCTGAAGACATGCTGCAAACTTCCTTGTCGATAAGGATCTGACCCTTGTTGTCAAACATATATGATACGCAACCGGGAGTACCAACGTTACCGTTACCCTTAGTAAATGCGCTCTTTACGTTAGCTGCTGTTCTGTTCTGATTATCTGTAAGTGCCTCAACGATGATGGCTGTTCCGCCGGGGCCGTATCCTTCGTATGTAATGCTCTTGTAATCTACTCCGCCTTCTGCACCGGAAGCCTTCTTGATTCCACGCTCAATAGTGTCGTTGGGCATGTTGTTGGCCTTAGCCTTGGCAATTACGGTCGCAAGCTTGAAGTTATTGTTGGGATCGGGACCACCTTCCTTAACCGCAACCGCGATTTCCCTACCGATGATAGTGAAAATTTTTCCCTTTGCCGCATCATTCTTTTCTTTCTTATGCTTGATGTTGGCAAATTTTGAATGTCCTGACATAAAAACTTCCTTTCGTAAAAAATCTATTTTGCTATTTCAACTTCGTCATCCTGCTCGGTAAGCTCTTCCTTCGGGAGCTTCTTCATAAGTACGCTGAGTATCTTATGATTTTCAACAGAAAGAATCGTGAAACTATAGCCTTGTTCATCGACGCTGAAATCAACGTCTTCTTCGGGTATCCTGTCGAGCTTGGAAATAAGGAAACCGTTGAGAGTTTCAAATTCCGTGTCATCAAAAGATAGCTCGAATTTCTTCTCGAGAACTTCAAGCGGAGTCATACCGTCGACAATGAATTCACCCTGATTCTTGGTGGGCTTGATGTAATCCTCATCCTCATCGTATTCATCAAGGATGTTACCCACAATTTCTTCCAAAATATCTTCCATGGAAACAAGACCGGCCGTCTGACCGTACTCATCGATAACAATAACCATCTGTGTCTTGGAAGACTGCATGTTATGGAAAAGAGAATCGATATTTCTCGTCTCGGGAACAAACTTGGGCTGACGAAGCAGTCCCTTGATCTTCCTGATCGGAAGGTCGTTGTCTGTCTCCTCCGAGAGCTTCTTCATCGCATCTCTTATATGCATGATACCTATGATGTGATCGATATCATCGAGATACACAGGGAATCTCGAATTGTTCGTATCCATCATAAAGTTAACTGCCTGCTTAAGTGTAAGGTTGGCATCAATAGCAACCATGGCATTTCTGTTTGTCATGATATCCTGAGCCTCTTTATCCGAAAACTCAAAGATATTGGTGATCATATCTGCCTCAGTCTCCTGAAGTACGCCCTGCTCCTGACCTTCCGAAACCATCGATTTGATCTCTTCCTCAGTCACATCGTCAAGGTTATCGTCACCTCTGACGCCAAACAAATAAAGAACCGCACCGGAAAAACCGTGGATCAGAAGTACAATCGGGTAAAAGAGAATCTGCAAGAACTTAACGGGATAATAGCAAACATAAGCCCATTGTCTTGCCTTCCTGCCTGCAAGTCTTGCCGGTATGGCAATTCCGAAGCACATGATAACAAACACAATAACAAAGCATGTCAAAAGCCACACGATAAATCTCATGCAAAGGTTGTCTCCCACGCTGCAAAAGCGCTCAAGATATCTTGCAATACCCGAAACAACAACCGCGCCAAGCACCATGTTTATAACCATGCATACCAGCTGAATCGCCTCATCAAACATGTGTCTTTTGGGATTCTCAAGAAGCCTTAAAAGTCCGCTTCCTATTATGCTCTTTTTCTCCTGATTGTCCTTCTCGATATCATCCTCTTTGACATGCCCTATCGCAACGCAAAAGCCATGTACAAAGATGTTGGTCAATAATATTATAAAAAACAAAAAAATACTGACAGAAGGCAAGCCTTCGTCCATAGTCATTCCTCCTAAATAAGAAAATAAACCGCTTTTTCACGCAAAGTACCAAATTAAAATATAACATATTTTACGCCAATGTTCAAAATCGCTTCTTTGCCTCGGCATATTGAACATTGATTTCTTGTAACGCTGCCGTGTCGCCGTCCATGTTGTCGGGGTGATAGAGCTTAACAAGGCTCTTATACTTGCGTTCTACGCTCTCCTTACTGTTACAGCCTGCAAAAAAGTTGAAGGCGCCAACGTTCCTAGCCGCGCCCGAGGATGCGCCGGCATAGCCTGAATCCGATGAAGCGTCGCGGTCTCTTGAATAAGTACGCTCGCTCTTTCCTCGATGAGAATTATCCTCTATATAATCATCGTTGTATTCATCATCATCGTAATCTTCATCATCATAGTACTCGGGATCTTCATCATCATACTCTTCATCATACTCATCTACACCGTATTCATCATCGTTATATCTGTCATATCTGCGTCGATCGCTTCTGCGCTCATGCCTACCACGGAAGTAGTCGCGCTCATTGTCATCATAATAATCTCCGTCTCGATCTTCTTCGCCACCGTAGTCATCTTCATACTCATCTTCCCCGTAGAAATCATCTGCGGTGGCTTTCTTTTTGGCGCCCTGTATGGCAGCCTCTTCGTAACCGCCGTTCTTAAGCCAGTTGGCGTACTTCTTCTCATAATGTTTTTTGCCCGATTCAGGGAACATCTTGTAATAGCGTCCCATGAACTGCTCGGTAAAAGACTTTCCGAGGATTGCCCGAAGCACATAGATAACGGCGTCAATCGCAATCGCACCAAACAAAACGATGCCATAGGATTCAAAAACCGTAATTGTAAGAAGCACGGTCGCAACGGGAATCAGCATGATCACCGTAAAAAAAAGCAAAAAGATATAAGCGATGCTTCCTTTGTACGGATAGACCTCACTCATCCACCACTGCCTGACATTATTGTAAGTATCGGCAACGTTCTTAAAGCCGACAAACAAAAGCTTTTCCGCCTCATGCTTGACGTTATCGTTTGCAGCGCTACTCTCCGTAGCATTTATAAGCTTACCGATATTTCCGGTCACAAGGATAAATAAATCGAGAACAAAAAGAAGTGCCACGCACACAGCCGTTACGGGCAAAAGACAAAACAAAAACTTAAACACCTTGGCAATAAGCCCCAAGAACCATGAAAGCATGGAAAACACGGCTTTCAGCACCGATATAAAAAGACCTGCGACGGTTCCCGCCGCCATCGACAATAACGAAATCATCAGATATACTCTGCTCCCTTGCAAAACATTTCTTCTCAAATTTTATACGAAATAAAGCCCCGTGTCGAGCGAAACCATTCTAATAATAAGGCTTTGCACAAAGCATCTCCAGGCGTATGTCCGACTCTAAAAAGTACGTAATACCGTTTTTCGGCATGTAAACCTAATGTTTTCTCTGAAATACATGTATGCCCTTCACTCCAGAAAGCACAAAAAAGCATGCACTTCTATAAATTACCTCAAAGTGCATGCTCTAATACTCCCATTGTTGACCGAAATGCAATTGAAATACCGATAAATCCAGCAAAACAGGCATGTAAATTTTACTAATTTCATGATAAACATGCCTATACGGCAAACAATGGACACATGTCTAAAAATCAATCTGTACCACTTATTCCTTCTTAGGATTTAAAAAGTGCCCATTGTTTGATTATGCCGCATTATCATCTACTTATCCTATTGATTGCATCTCCAAATCTTTGTTCATCCTCATCCTTTATTTCATCTAACAAATTATAGAAAACCATTCTAGTACCATTATCTAATACAGGTAATACTTTATTAATCATTTCTATTGAGAAATCATCGTTTAAACATCTGTATATGATTGTTTTCGCCCATTTGTGTCCTGGGCCTTCCATCTTAACGATCCCTTTAATTGTATTAGCAAATGCATCTTCAGAAGAAAGCGTTTCCAGTAAATGAATAGCGCCAAACATCACCTCATAATCCAATGAATTATCATCAAATATTTGACATAACTCTATGATATCATCTTCACAGAAAGCACTTGCCACTTCTTCTAATGTTTCCTCAAACACGCATATCTGCTCATTATTCTCCAGTAATCTATTATCATATAATTTTTTGTAAAGATCTTTTTCCATTTTAGCCTCTCTATTCTCATTTTCCAAATAATTCAGGGAATAACTCTTCGCTTTCATTTATAAATTGTTGTAGTTTAGGACGTATCTCTGAATACAATCCTGGTGATTTATATATCGCTTTCATTTCTTTTAAATCAAAAGCCAATGCATCCCTCGGCGATAATGAGTAATATGCTGCCTTCTCCAAATCAGTCATATTTCTACCATAAGTACTTGTAAGTCGATGTCTACCACCACTTCCAGGACTAGGCATTTCCATGTTCATGCAAAGTCCATCCTTTTTAGGAACCCCTTTCTTTGACATATATTCAGCTGACGGCATATGGTGCGGAGTAACATTGTCTCCTCTTTTTCCCGCTTTTATTAAATCATCATATGTACCTACATTCCCTTCGCTAGGTAATAATGCTTTTTCCTTAGGTAAATCACATGCAAGTTCCTCAGCTGCTTTAGCCACATCATCCGAAGCACCTGCTGCAACTTCTGCAGCGTCGTCTATCTTCTTTAAGGTGACTTCTGCGGCATCGCCTGCTTTATCTACTACTTTCTCTACATCGTCAAGCTTATCGACAACTCTTTCTACATCATCGATCTTATCGGCTACTCTCTCGATATCGTCTAATGAATTAACTACAGTCTCAGTAGCTTCGCCTGCGACTTCTGCTCCTTTGGCGACTTCTCCGCCCTTTGAAGCTTCTCCGAATTCGCCTCCGATAACCATTGTTCCTATCGTTGTCAGAAGGTAGCCTGCTGATTCATAGCCCTCTTCCACCGACATGGTGTTTACTTTATTTGTGACTTCATCTTTTAGTATATTATAGAGGGTTACTACCTGTTTTCCTTTATCGCCTGCCCATGCGGCAAGGTCGTCCGGAAGGTTTGATGTACCGTTGTCCTTTATATAATTGGCCCCTTGCTCTATTGTACCACCTATTCCTT
>JAEEGJ010006253.1_pt1 | contig 36001 bp, 33 predicted proteins | sample 8958761 | NCBI WGS metagenome assembly JAEEGJ01 (sample SAMN16246546, study PRJNA631951) | gut metagenome | biome: gut microbiome; feature: rumen; material: RS-attached | host: Bos | place: Iran: Karaj | collected 2018-10
GAAACCAAGGACAGTTCCCTTGCCCAGACGGCCACCTACCAGTGGCTTTGCGAGCACTGCACGGAATACGGCTTTGTCGTGCGTTATCCGGAAGACAAGAGCGGCAGTGCCGACAGCATCACCGGCATTATCTATGAACCCTGGCATTTCCGCTATGTCGGTGTGGAAGCGGCAAAATATATGACAGAGAACAATCTCTGCCTGGAAGAATTTACGGAATTGTATATCTGATTTTTCTGACAAAAGATCCCCGGTTCATACGAACCGGGGATCTTTTGTGTTTTCAGAAATCAAACGTGTGCGGCAGGAGTTCCGAAAGCTTATAGCTAACATACCGTCCGCCGGCCTTGGCACAGAGGACCTCCATGTCCGGGGAGAATTCCGCCAGAAACTGCCGGCAGGCACCGCAGGGCGTACACCAGTTCTGGCTGTCTGCATAAATGGCGATGCGGCGGAATTTTCTCTGCCCTTCACTGACGGCCTTGCAGCAGGCTGTCCTTTCGGCACAGATTGTGCTGCCGAGAGCGGCATTTTCAATATTGCAGCCGGTATACACTGTCCCGTCCTCACATTCGAGAGCCGCCCCGACCGCAAAATGGGAATACGGGATATAAGCATTCAGTGATGCTTCCTTGGCTGCGGACATCAGCTGTCTGTCTGTCATTGCTATGCATCCTCCTGTTTAAAAATTATCGTCCAGTGCGCAAAGTTATAAAGCGGATTGCCCATGTTGGCATCAATGCCGCGGATTGCCTGCCGGTGGGAGATGATCTGCTGTTTTTCAAAGCCGATCACCACCAGATGCGCGGCATTTGTCAGCACATACTCCGCAAAGGCGCGATAGTTGTTCTTCCTGCTGGAATCACCGGAAGCGAGGTAATTGTAGAGGTAGGTCTCATAACCGTTCCCGAAGGAATGGGAATAGTTGATGCAGGATCCCTTGTTGTTGTCCCCTCGTTCCTGAAGCAGCTGGGTAATATCGAAATTATTGCGCAGCTTGACTTCCGCGTAATACATGTCGAACTCAATCTCTTTGAAGTCCTCGTCTTCCAGCTGTTCCTTCGTAAGATTTTCATAGTCGGTCAGTGCATTGTAATAATCCGTCCAGGTCAGTTCCTGCACATTGACCTTGATGCCGATTGTCAGCATATCCGCCGCGAAGCGGTTTACCACACCTGCCTTGGCAGAGCTGTCGCTGCAGAGTATGAAGTTGATGACAAGATCCTCATCATTCCCGTTCATGATCTCCATGAAACCGTCTTCATCATAATCGCGGATACCGTTATTCTCCAGAATAATCTTGCAGCGCTCCAGATTATAGGACAGCGCGGAATTCAGATCTGACGGAAACTCCGCACAGGTCGGATACATCGGGATGGCAGAGGCTACGGCGTTGCCGTTCAGCAGCGTTTCCAGATAGGCGCGGTTGAAGGCATACTGCATGGCATAGCGGAAGCCGCTCATGGCTCCCAGCCTCGTCTCCTGATTGAAGCAGACGTAATGCATGTTCGTCGTGGCATAGGTATGGATTTCATTCGTGCTGGCATAGCCGAGGTTCGTGTAGCTTGACGGGTCGTTGATGACAACGTCTATATAAGAGTCCTCAAAGGCGTTGATGATATCTTCCGCTTCGGTATATTCCTTCAGATAAACCGTATCCACCGGAAGAGTCTCATAGTCCCGGTGGCCCTCAAAGCCGACAAGGGATACAAGCTTCTGGGAGGCTTCCTTTGTAACATTGCCCTCTTCATCCGTTTCTTCCGGAATTTCCTCAAACGAGAAGGTGTACGGGCCGCTTCCGGTCGGGTACTTCTCATCATAGGTTCCGTATTTGATCACCGGGATATTCAGCAGCTTGATGAACTGAGTATCGCCGACGCCCAGCGTGATATAGAGTTTGTCATCGCCGTCCTGGGCGGCACCCTGATAGGTGGAAAAACGCCCGAGAAAACGGTCGGAACTGACGGCGCGGTCAATGGAGTAGCGCACATCCCTTGCCGTGACGGGCGTCCCGTCATGGAAGGTGCGGGTATTGTCAATGGTGAGCAGCCAGCTGGTGGCAGAGTCATTGCATTCCCATTCCGTCGCAATACCGGGAATAACCTCAAAGTTGTTGTCCACTTCCACAACATTTTCATAAACCAGCGAGCAGATCAGCTGATTGGAGTGGTTTGTGGCAATCAGCGGGTTAAAGCTGTACTTTCTGCTGACATTCAGGGAAAAAATATCATCCGCTGCCTTGCCCATGGTAAGGTCTTTGCCTTCCGTCGACTCCGGGACGACATCTGCGGCGAGGTTTGTACCGGGCAGCGAGCAGCCCGAAACAACCAGCATCATGACGGCAAGCAGCAGGCACAGTATTCTTTTTCCGGTATTCCGCATACTATCCTTCCTTTAAAACAATGCCCGCAACCATGCTGCCGCGCACCAGGCCATGCTTTATTGTATACCTGGCAGACCAGTACTGATCATGCAGGCACATAGTGCAGTCCTCCGAGAGGTCGATATTCTCCTCCCTCAGCCCGAGCTGCAGGAGCCTTCTGGCATTGGCAAGCCGCAGATCAACCATATACTTGCCATCTTCCCGGACGGTCCACAGGCCATCCGTATCCCCCGACAGCCAGTCTTTCACAGCATCCGGAACATCCCTGTCGGTTTCAAAGCAGCACTTTCCGATTGACGGCCCGAGGGCAGCGCAGATATTCTCCGCTTTCACACCGGATGCTTCCATTTCATGAACGGCATTTGCCAGGATATCCCGGACAGAGCTTCTCCAGCCGCAGTGTACCGCGGCTGCCGCTTTCTGTTCCCTGTCGCAGAGCAGCACGGGAACACAGTCCGCCGTGAAGCAGAAGACCGGCAGATTTTTCTCCGCTGTCACCAGCCCGTCCGCTTCCACGGGTTCCGGCGTCATGCAGACATGCCTGTCCGCCGCCGTGACGCGGCGCACATAGTTTCCGTGCACCTGGTTGGTAACACAGCAATCATTCTCCCCGGCGTCAAAGATTCTGCACCAGCGCCTGTAGTTTTCCCGGACAGCTTCCGGGTCATCCCCACGGTTGCCGCCGATATTGAAGGTTTCAAAGCCGTTTCTGCTCACGCCTCCCAGCCTGGTTGAAAACGCATGTACTGCCGGGATCACAGAGGATGTCAGATAAACAAGCCCCTCTGTAGTCGTATGTTTCTGAAACATTCCCTCATCCTATCCGATTATTTCTTACTCGTTTCTGCCGCAGCATTCCTTATACTTCAGCCTTCTGCTGCCGTCCGCTTTCATTTTTCCGCAGGGGCAGGGGTCGTTTCTGCCGGGTTTCGGTATCTTCTTCACCGGTTTTTTCTTTTCCGGTTCCCCGCCGGCATTGGCTGTGGCGTTCTTGGCCACCGCTTTGCGCTGGATGGTCTGCTCTCCCCGTACCCGGACGGTATACAGGCGGCGCACTGTCTCTTCGCGGATGCCTGACACCATGGCCTCGAACATATCGAAGCCTTCCTGTTTATAGGCATCGATCGGCTTCACGGAACCGTAGCCGCGCAGGCCGATACCGCGCCGGAGATCATCCATTGCGTCTATATGATCCATCCAGTATTCATCCACAACGCGCAGCATGACCACGCGTTCCAGCTCACGCATCAGCGGGACACCGTTCGGCAGGACACCGAAAGCCTGTTCCCTGGCTTCATAGGCTCTGCGGGCCAGATTCTGCATAACTTCCGTCAGCCTCTCCTGGGAAACAGGGGCACCGAGTTCGGAAATCTTCACAGCGCCTGCCGGCAGGAACAGCTTGGTAAACGGAGCAAGTGCTTCATCCAGCTGCGCCTGGGACTCCGCCTCACTGCCGTTCAGCCCGTCCGCCACCGTGGAGGATACAAACTCCTTCACCATGTTCATGATCTGCTGCTGCAGATCTTCCCCGTCCAGCACCTTGCGGCGCTCACCGTAGATGATCTCACGCTGCTTGTTCATCACATCGTCGTATTCCAGCACGGTTTTACGCGTCTGGAAATTGCGGGATTCCACAGTCTTCTGCGCCTGCTCAATGGCGTTGGAAAGCATCTTATGGTCAAGCGGTGTGTCGTCGTCCACATTCAGCGCTTCCATCATGCCCATAATCCGCTCAGAGCCGAAGAGACGCATAATGTCATCCGTCAGTGCCAGATAGAAGCGGCTTTCGCCCGGGTCCCCCTGCCTGCCGGAACGGCCGCGCAGCTGGTTGTCAATACGCCTGGACTCGTGACGCTCCGTACCGAGTATAAACAGGCCGCCCGAAGCCTTTACCAGTTCCGCCTCGGCATCAGTTTCCTTCCTGTGCTCCGCCATTTTTTCGGCGAACATCTTTCTCGCAGCCAGGATTTCTTCATTGTCCGTTTCGGCAAAGCCTGTGGCTTCGGCAATCACTTCATCGGCATAACCTGCCTTGCGCAAATCCATCCTTGCCATGAATTCCGGGTTACCGCCGAGAACGATATCGGTGCCACGCCCGGCCATGTTCGTTGCGATGGTAACAGACCCCGGTCTGCCCGCCTGGGCAACGATCTCGGCTTCCTTCTCGTGGTACTTGGCGTTCAGCACAGTATGCGGAATGCCACGCCGTTTCAGCAGAGAGGAAATATACTCACTCTTTTCAATGGAAACCGTACCGACCAGCACCGGCTGCTTCTTCTCATAGCAGGCAGCGATCTGTTCGATAATCGCCCGGTTCTTCCCGACATTGTTTTTGTACACGACATCCGGGTGATCCTGTCGGATGACCGGTTTGTTGGTCGGGATCTCGATGATATCCAGATTATAAATGGCCTGGAACTCCTCCGCCTCCGTAGCGGCGGTACCGGTCATACCGGACAGCTTTCCGTACAGACGGAAATAATTCTGGAAGGTAATGGTGGCAAGCGTTTTATTCTCTTTCTGAACGTCCACATGCTCCTTGGCTTCGATGGCCTGATGGAGCCCTTCGGAATAGCGGCGGCCCAGCATCAGACGGCCCGTGAACTCATCAACGATGATGATTTCCCCGTCTTTGACAATATAGTCGATATCCCGCTTCATAATGCCGTGCGCCTTCAGTGCCTGGTTGATATGATGGCTGAGTGTGGCGTTTTCAATATCCGCCAGGTTTTCCAGGGCAAACGCCTTTTCCGCTTTGGCTATGCCGCGGGCTGTGAGCGTGGCCGTCTTTGCCTTTTCATCGACGATATAGTCCGCGTCGATATCCTCGCTCTCCTCTTCCTTCTCATCGACGCTGGCATACACCAGTTTTTTCAGCCCTGTGACAAAATTGTCCGCCTGCCGGTAAAGATCTGTGCTCTCGTCTCCCTGGCCGGAAATAATCAGCGGGGTACGGGCTTCGTCGATCAGGATAGAGTCTACCTCGTCGACTATGGCAAAGCTGTGCCCGCGCTGTACCATATTCTCTTTATACAGGGCCATGTTGTCACGCAGGTAGTCAAAGCCCATTTCATTGTTTGTGCCGTAGGTAATGTCGCTGGCATAGGCCGCTTTCCGCTCTGCGGAATCCAGCCCGTGCACAATCAGGCCGACGGAAAGGCCGAGGAAACGGTGTACCTTGCCCATCCACTCGCTGTCACGCCTGGCCAGATAGTCGTTCACCGTGACAATGTGCACACCTTCTCCGGAAAGAGCATTGAGATAGGCGGGGAGAACCGCAACGAGCGTTTTCCCTTCACCGGTTTTCATTTCGGCGATACGCCCCTGATGAAGGACGATGCCGCCGACTACCTGAACATAGAACGGCTTCATCCCCAGCACACGCCAGGCCGCCTCACGCGCCGTGGCAAAGGCCTCCGGCAGCAGATCGTCGAGCGTCTCGCCGTTCTGCAGGCGCTGTCTGAACAGCTCTGTCTTTCCGCGCAGCTGCTCATCCGTCAGCGCAGCATATTCGTCTTCCAGCGCCATGACGTTTTTGGCAATCGGATAAATCTTTTTCAGCTCACGGTCTGTATAACTTCCGAACAGTTTATCTAAAAATCCCATTTTTGTTCCTCACCAGCGGATAATTTAACAGTCTGTATTATAGCACAATGATCAAAAGAAGGAAATGGCCACTTTGTAAAGTTTATTCAAAGTTCATGTCTTGAGCTTTGCGCCAAGCTATGATAGAATATATAAGATTAGTTCTTTCTTGGAGGGGCTTATGCAGAAGATCGGATTTGACAGCGCAAAATACAATACGCTGCAGTCTCAGCATATCAAGGACAGAATTTCCCGCTTCGGCGGCAAGCTCTATCTGGAATTCGGCGGCAAGCTGTTTGACGACTATCACGCCTCAAGGGTTTTCCCGGGATTTGAGCCGGACAGCAAGGTGAAAATGCTGCTGGAGATGAAGGATGATGTAGAAATCGTCCTCGCCATCTCCGCGGATCATATTGAGCGTTCCAAGCGGAGAGGCGACCTCGGCATTACCTATGACGAGGACACGCTCCGTCTGATTGATTCCTTCCGCAGCATCGGGCTGTTTGTGGGCAGCGTCGTCGTGACGCATTACCGCGGGCAGAAGACGGCGGATAAGTTCATCACCCGGCTGGGAGCTCTCGGCATCCGCGCCTACAAGCACTATATCATACCGGAGTACCCCTCCAACGTTCCTCTGATCATCTCAGAAGACGGCTTCGGAAAAAATGATTATATTGAAACCTCCCGTCCGCTGGTCGTGGTAACCGCTCCGGGCCCCGGCAGCGGAAAAATGGCCACCTGCCTTTCCCAGCTTTACCATGAGCACAAGCGCGGCATCAATGCAGGCTACGCCAAGTTTGAAACCTTCCCCGTCTGGAATCTGCCTCTGAAGCACCCCGTCAACCTCGCTTACGAGGCTGCCACGGCAGATCTCAATGACGTCAACATGATCGACCCCTTCCACCTGACCGCCTACGGGGAAACGACTGTCAACTATAACCGGGATGTGGAAATCTTCCCCGTGCTCGACGCTATGTTCTGCGAAATCTACGGGAAGAGCCCGTACAAAAGTCCGACGGATATGGGCGTCAATCAGATCGGCTACTGCATCCTGGACGAGGAAGTCTGCTGCGAGGCCTCCCGGCAGGAAATCATCCGCCGCTACTACGCCTCCGCCTGCAGCGTGCTACAGGGCTTTTCCGATCCATCCGAGCTGAAGAAGATCGAGCTGCTGATGCAGTCCGCCGGCATCTCTCCCGCGGACAGAAAAGTCACCGTTGCCGCCCTGCAGCGGGATGAGGAGACAGGCGGCCCTGCTGTGGCGATTGAACTGAATGACGGCAGAATTATTACCGGCAAGACAACCGATCTGCTCGGGGCAGCTTCCGCCTGCCTGATCAACGCCATGAAGGCCATTTCCGGTATCCGGAAGCGTACCAAGCTCATCCCGAAGACGATTATCGAGCCGATTCAGCACCTGAAGGTGGAACATCTCGGCAACCGCAATCCGCGGCTGCACACCGATGAACTGCTGATAGCCCTGTCCGTCTGCGCGGTGACAAACCCGGTCGTCGGCGAGGCGATCGACGCACTGAACGAGCTGCGCGGCTGTGAAGCCCACTCCTCGGTGATCCTTTCCCACGCGGATGAGGACCTCTTCAAACGGCTCGGTGTCAACATCACTTTCGAGCCACGTTACCAGGCTGAAAAGCTCTTTCACTTCTGATCGCTGAAAACCGGCAGAAAATTATATAGAAAATACACAAAAACGGATAACTGTCAGCTTTTGATGTTATCCGTTTTTATCAATTTACTTTTCTGCTTTAGTGTGCTATAGTATTAATGCAAATTATATTTTTACAGAAAGCGAGATTATCATCATGAAAAAGATTTTTTCTGTTCTTTTGGCACTCTCTCTCGTTCTGGCCCTGGCTGCCGGCGCTTTTGCCATGGAAGACACGGACACAGTTGCTGTCGGTGCAGTGGTTATCGCCGCTGACGGTGTGAGCGAAGATGCAATCTATGCATTTGTTTCCACCATTTTTGAAAATCTCGACGCTGTTTCCGAAGCTCACGCAAAGGGCCTGGAACTCAGCCTGGAGAATGCCGCTTCCATTACGGACGTCCCCTATCATCCCGGTGCTGCAAAATACTTTGCAGAAAAGGGCATTGAGGTTGCTTCCGTGAAGGAAGGTGCCGGTGACGGCAGCGTCAAGGCAAAGAAGCTGACCTTCGCAACCGGCGGTGAAGCAGGCACTTACTACGCATTTGGTTCCGTTCTTGCCCAGTTTGTCACCAACAACAGTGACACCGCTGTCACGGCTGTCGTTGGCAACGGTTCCAAGTCCAACGTGGAAGACCTTGCAGCCGGCGATGTTCAGCTTGCCTTCTGCCAGTCCGACGTTATGAGCTATGCCTACCAGGGCAAGAGCCTCTTTGAAGAGAATGTTGAAGGCTTCTCCGTTGTTGCCAACCTCTATCTGGAGCAGGTTCAGATTGTAACGCTTGATCCTTCCATCACTTCCGTTGCCGATCTTGCCGGAAAGACCGTTTCCATCGGTGCTCTCGGCTCCGGCGTTTACTTCAACGCCATTGATGCCCTCACCGCTTACGGCCTCACAGAGGCGGACATCAGCCCTGTGTACCAGTCCTTCGCTGACAGTGCCGAATCCCTGCAGGACGGCAAAATCGATGCAGCCTTCATCGTGGCCGGCGCTCCCACAACCGCGATCACTTCCCTTGCTACCGGCAAGGAAGTTTACCTCGTCGGCTTTGATGCTGAGCACACAGCCGCTCTGATTGAGATGTCTCCGTACTATACGGCTGTTACCATCCCGGCCGGTACTTACTGATTTATTTCCGGCAGGCCAGCCAATCTGTTAGTCTGATTCGCTGCGGCGTCTTAAAAAACGCCGCAGCATTTTCCCTTTATTACCCTTGCTTAGAAACTATTCCCGGGAGTGATTGACGTTGTCTGAAAACATGGATGCCAAAACCCAGCAGCAGCTCAATGATATCATGCGAAAGTATGACAAGGAGTCCGCCACCCGCATCTGGGAAGGGACCCCGAAAACCATCGTCCGCTGCGTTATGGCTGCCTTTTCCCTTTACTGTATCTGGTCCACCCTGTTCTCCAGAGCAGGCATTGAAATCCGCCTGACGGCTTTTACCGGCCTGATCATTATCATGGGCTATCTGACTTATCCTATCAGCAAGCACCACGTAAGGCCGAACTATCTGCCGTGGTATGATATCCTTCTGATGGTTGCCGGGGCTGGCTGCTTTTTCTATTACTGCTTCAGCTATAAATCCCTTGTCATGGTACTGACAAGTGCCTCAAAGATGACGCCGATGTTTATCACCATAGGCGTGATCGGGCTGCTGGTTCTGGCGGAACTGTGCAGACGCTGCGTCGGCCTGCCGATTCTCTGCATTGTAGGTGCTTTGCTCATCTACACCTTCTCCACAGGCCTCTCCCTGAAGCGCGTGATGTACACCCTGTTCTACTCCACTTCGGGCGTGCTGGGCACACCGGTACAGACCTGCGCCAAGTTTATCGTGGTGTTCATCATCTTCGGTGCATTTCTGGAGCGGACCGGCATTTCCAACTTCTTCATTGACTTTGCCAACCGCGTTGCAGGCGCTTCCGCAGGCGGCCCTGCAAAGGTAGCTGTTATCTCCTCTGCTCTCTGCGGCATGGTTTCCGGCTCTTCCGTGGGGAACACCGTTACCACGGGCTCCGTCACCATCCCGATGATGAAGCGTACAGGCTATAAGCCGGAATTTGCCGGTGCTGTGGAAGCTGCTGCCTCCACCGGCGGCCAGATTATGCCGCCTATCATGGGCGCCGCCGCCTTTCTGATGGCGGAATATATGGGCATTACCTACGGGGAGGTGGCGCTGCGCGCGATTCTGCCTGCCGTGCTGTATTTCACCGGCATCTTCATCGCCGTTCACCTGGAAGCAAAAAAGCTCGGCCTGCGCGGTATAGATAAATCCTCTCTGCCGCTGTGGAGTTCCCTGCTGCAGAAACTGTATCTTCTGCTTCCTCTGGTGCTTCTGGTCTGGCTGGTATCCACAAACACCCGCTCCATGGCCTATTCGGCAACGCTGGCAATTCTCGCTGCCATTATCGTGAGCCTCTTCAACAAGGAAAGCCGCATCACACCCGCCAAAATTCTGGAAGCGCTGGAAGCCGGCGGAAAAGGCGTGATTACGGTTGCGGTTGCCTGCTGCATGGCCGGCATTATCTCCGGCTGCATCACAGTAACAGGCCTCGCCTCCGAGCTCATCAACACAATCGTCTCGATCTCCAAATCCGTGACGATGATTGATCCGACCATTATTGCCCTCTTCCTGACCATGCTCTGCTGCATTGTGCTCGGCATGGGCGTACCGACCACAGCGAACTACTGCATTATGGCTTCCACCTGTGCTCCTATCCTGATTACGATCGGCGTGCCGAAAATTGCAGCGCACTTCTTTGTTTTCTATTTCGGTATCGTGGCGGATATCACACCTCCGGTTGCCCTGGCAGCCTATGCAGGCTCCGCCATTGCGGAATCCAACCCGATGAAGACGGGCATCAACGCCACCAAACTGGCGATCGCGGCATTTATTGTGCCCTATATCTTCTGCCTGAATACGAGCATGCTGCTGGTCGACGCCAGCGCTCTGCAGGTCGCTGAGATCATCATCACCTCCCTGCTTGGCATCTTCGGCGTGGCTGCCTGCATGAACGGGCATCTGTTCGATGCCATCCCCTGGCCGCTGCGTATTGTGCTGGGCATCGCCGGCATAGTGACGATGTACCCCACCCTGATTACCGATGTCGTCGGCCTTGCCGTCATGGCAGTCATTTTCGCCATCCAGTACTTCACGGCGAAAAAAGCAAAAGCCGCCGCATAGAGGGCAGTGCTGAAAACCTGATCAGACAAAAGGCGCGGCTGCACGGCCGCGCCTTTTTCAAAACTGATTTTCCGGAAAGGAGACACGGAATGCTGTGTGCCATTGCCAGGCTTGATGAAGAGGCAACCCGGAAGCTGATTTCCCTGCAGAAAACAGCTGCCGGCGATGCAGCCTGTCTGAAGCCCCTGTACGGGCATATTACCATAGCCGCCTATACAGGGACGGAGGAGGCCCGTTTTATCCGCGGCTGCAGGGAATCCCTTGCCGGGATCAGCGCTTTTACGGTGACATATAATAAAATCGAGGTATTGGAAGAAACCTCCATCATCATTGCCGCTCCGGAAAAGACCGGTTTGCTGGAAGAGATCCATCAGATGATTGCAAAGCAATTTGAGGATTCGCTGGATGAATGGACAAAGCCGGACAGATGGCATCCCCATACGACCCTGCTCTTCAGGCCTGATTCAGACCTGCGCGCCATATGCCGCAAAGTGTCAGAACACTTCGTCCCCTTCCCGGCCCGTGTATGCAGCATTGAATTTTCCCGTGTGCTTCCCTCGGGCTATGAAATCATCGACCGCCTGGATCTGCCCGGCTGACGGTCAATCCGGCTTTGTACCCCGCTGCAGAAACTGCAGCGGGGTTGCTTTTTCCAGGGAAGGCAGCGTGGTACAGCCTGTATCGTGCCGCCATGTAATCCGGATATTTACAAACCTGCTCTGTTTCCCGTTATTCCGCCTGTCTGACCCAGTTGATGGTACCGTCGTCTGCTGTCAGCGTCAGGACGGCCTGACCGGCATCGTTCACGGCCATGGAATACGGAGCGGCTTCCGCTTCAAATTCCAGATTGCTCCAGGCCACATAGAGCCCTTGCCCGTCGCCTTTATCGCCATTGTCCACTGCGTAAGCCTCGAAATCGGCGGTCTGCTCTCCGTTCATGATTGTGACGCCGTGACCGTTCCCGTCGATGGACATAGTCAGTTCCACATCAGCATATGCTTCGCCGAAGGGAGACAGGTCAGCCTGCCAGCTGCCGACAAAGCCTAGGTCCTCCAGCTGTGCCATTGCAGCTTCCGTATGAGCGGAATAATCCATGTTTTCCAGGCAGAACAGGGCGATCACGCGGTTGATCGTTTCTTCGTCAGCAGCTTCGTCGATACCTGCTGCCAGCCAGTAGGCGTAGGGGCCGACCAGATAGCCCTGCAGTTCTTCCAGGTCTCTGCCGTAACGAAACTCGATGTGGTAGGTCTCGGCCATGGTGTCTTCCCGCAGGAAGAAAAAGTTGAACTCGCCCGCCTCATCGGTGCTCTTATACACGTCAACGGAGAAGGCCATGGAAATCTCCGATCCCTGGTACAGCATGGTTTCGGTTTCTCCCACATAATACTGACCGAGGTATTCGTACGTATGGGTTTCGCTGCCGCCGTCCGTTTTCTGAATCGTGACGGTATCGTCCCGGAAAGTGATGCGCTGTGCGCCGTTGATAAAATCGCAGTTGAAAGCGTAACCGCCGTCGGCAAACGCGGTCACGGCGGGCTCTCCGTAGAGCTCTGAGGTAATAGACCCTTGCAGACCAACCGTCAGATCGGCAGCGGCGTCCTCTCCGACAACTGCGCCAATGTAATCCTGCCAGACTGGCGTCCACTGGTCGCTGGTAATCACATCAAAGAGGCTGACATAGGTGGTGCCGTTTTCTCCTGCAATGGCTGGGAAAACGCCGCCGAGGCTTTCTGCATTCGAATCGGAGAAAAGGGTCATGCCGCCCTCACAGTCTACGGACACCGCACAGGCGGGGTCTCCGACAACCGCGGCTACATGGCTCCCGCCACCAATGATGTTTCCGGAGACGGCGCAGTCTCTGACGATAAAGGAGGACATCACATCGCTGCCTTCCGTCATTTCCTTGCCCGCACCGATGAGACCGCCCACAGAATCTGTCGTTGCGGAGCAGTTGATCGTCACGTCTTCCACCGTACAGCCGGTGATCTGTCCGGGGGCTGACGGGTCATAGCTTCCGCCGAAGCCGATCAGTCCGCCCACCAGGCGGTTGTTTTCGCCGCTCACGGTGATTACGGTTCCGCTGACCTTGCAGTCCGTAATCTCAGCCGCGCCCCAGGGAGCGCCGCAGAGGGCCCCGAAGCCCCAAGTCTGATTACCCTCGGCGGTAATGCTTCCGCCTGTCACCGTGCAGCTCCGGATGGAGCTCATGGTCGTGCCGCCGGCGATCAAGCCCGCGCAGGCACCGTCGTCGCCCAGAACGGTAATGTCCGCCGTGGCGCTGCAATCGGAAATCAAATCGAATCCGGTTCCCACGATGCCGCCGACGCCCTGCATACCGCTCAGGCGATTCTCCCCTATGAGATGTACGTCGGACACAGGGCAGTTCATAAATTGCAGGCCCACCGCGCCGCCGACCAGGTACATACCGGAGGCCGTCACGTTTTTCAGCGTAAAATGGCCGATAAACGCTGCGCCGTTCTCCGTCCCGGCCGCACAGCCGAAAAGCCCCACGCCCATGGGCGCTTCCCCGGTAATCGTCAGATTGGAGATCGTATGCCCCGCGCCGTCGAAGCTGCCTGTAAAGGCGTAATCGGGATGGGGGACCTCCGCATCCTCCGGCGCGTCGGACTTCGGCTGAAATGCGCCGATGGGCGTCCAGTTCTCATAGCCGGAAAGGTCGATATCCTCCACCAGCACGTAATAGGCGGTCAGGTCCTCCCGAACGCGGTCAAGCTGCTCCGCAGTCGCAATCTGCCAGGGATCTTCCGCGGTTCCGGCACCTCCGGCGAAGACTGTATCCGCCCGGGCGCCCGCTTCCGTGGTCGTTACGGTATTTGACTCTGTGACAATACTGCCGGTTGTCGATTTCGGTTCCGTGCTTCCGCAGCCGCTCAATACGCTCAGCAGAAACAGCATTGCGAAAATCAAAGATAACGCTTTCTTTTTCATAGATACTTTCCTCCAATTTTTCTCGCTAAGTAGTTGTCTTTATCGGCAGCATGAATCATCACTTTCTCGCCAGCACCGTTATCCAGGGCTTGGACGGGTGGTGATCTGCCTTCACCGCTGAAAAGCCCGCCTGCTTCAACGCGGCGGCAAGCTGCTGGACGGTGTAGCATTTCATGCCGTCAATGATTTTTTCGTACCTCAAGCTGGCCGCGTCCGTGCCGTCCGATTCGTTGCAGATCAAAAAGCATCCGCCGGGCTTCAAGACGCGGCAGACCTCGGCAAAGCACGCTCCCAGCCCCGGCCAAAAATAGACGGTCTCAAAGGCTGTGGCAAGGTCAAAACCCGCATCCTCAAGGGGCAGCTTGTCGACGCTTCCCCGGAGCACTCTGCAGCGGCCGGCTGCGATTTCCGCCTGATTGAAGGCTTTGGCTTTCTCAACAGAAACGTCCGAATAATCCAGCGCCGTGAGCCTTGCGTTCCGGTAACGCCCCAGAAGGGCTCCGGCGTTTCGTCCGCCGCCACAGCCTAACTCAACAATATTTGCCGCATCGAAGCCGTTCAAATGCGTCATGCCCCAATCTGCCATCTTGGCGTGGCCGCCGTTCATCCCGCCCACCATCAGCTTCCCGAGAAAGCCCTCCGGCTTTCTCGTTTGATTCACAAACTTCTTGAAAAGTCCCATTTTCAGCTTCACTCCTGTAATTGATTTGGATTTCTCCTTTGTCATGATTCTTCGCTGCCAACGAATCCCAACAGAACGGACAGCTCGCTTCGCCTCTCTTCATTCATAAACTCTTTCTGCATTTTTTCTTTTAGTTAGCTTTTGCTAACCATTGTGCTTGATAACAGCCTCGCCGCGCAGCGAGGCTGTATGATTATCCCAGGGCCACGTCCAGCGCCATCATCAGACTGAAGCCCAGGGCAAACAGAAGCACGCCCACATGGGAGTGCTTCCCTGCCGCCATATCAGGAATCAGCTCCTCCACCACAACGTACAGCATGGCGCCGGCGGCAAAGCTCAGCAGATAGGGCATGGCAGGTACGATCAGCCCCGCCGCCATTACGGTCACAAGACCGAAGACCGGCTCCACGGCGCCGGAGAGGACGCCGTACAGGAAGGCTCTGCCCTTGCCTGCCCCCTCGGCGTGGAGGGGCATGGAGATGATCGCCCCTTCGGGGAAGTTCTGGATGGCGATGCCCAGGGCCAGCGCCAGCGCGCCTCCCGCGGTGATCTCCCCGGAGCCGGAGACCAGGCCGGCATAGACCACGCCCACCGCCATGCCCTCCGGGATATTGTGGAGGGTGACCGCTAGCACCATCATGGTGGTACGGGCCAGTCTGCTTCTGGGGCCCTCAACCGCGTTGGCGTTCCGGTGCAGATGCGGGATCACGTGGTCCAGGAGCAGCAGGAAGAGCACGCCCAGCCAAAAGCCGATGAACGCCGGCAGGAAGGCCCAGCTGCCCATTCCGGCGGCCTGCTCCATAGCCGGGATCAGCAGACTCCAGACAGAGGCCGCCACCATAACCCCGGCAGCGAAACCGCTGAGGGCCTTCTGCACCGTCTGGCTGAGCGCCCTGCGCATAAAGAACACACAGGCCGCACCCAGGGCAGTCCCCAGGAAGGGAATCAACAGACCGATCACTGCCGTTTTCATTTTCTTCCAAACCAGCCTTTCTTTTCATATGGTTCGGATTCCACGCCCCTACAGCAATAACCTGTGGCGTCGATGGCCGCTCGCAGGGCTGCGGCGTCCACCGGCGTCTCCGTCAGGAAAGAGGCCTCCTGCTTCCCCTTGGAGGCAGAGATCTTTTTCGCCCCCGGGATTGCCTTTCGAATGGTTTCGCAGATATGGGCCTCGCACATGGCACACATCATGCCCTCGATTGTTACGACCGTCCGAAGCATTTAATCCACTCCCTTCAGGGACTCCACCATGTCGATGCTCCGGGTCCTGCGGGCAATCATCCAGCCCACCAGCAGACTGACGCCGAAGGTCAACAGGATGGATACCGCGTAGGTTATGGGCCCCAGGGTGAGCTTCATCTCATAGTCCGAGGCCAGGGCGGTCAGCAGGTATTGCAGGACTCCCACTCCGGCAGGCAGGCCGATGACCACGCCCAGAACGGTCAGCCAGAGATTCTGGCCGATGAGGATCCGCCCGATCTGCCGATCCCGGAAGCCCACCACCTTCAGGGTGGCCATTTCCCGATACCGCTCGGTATAGCTCATAATTCCCAGGTTGTAGAGCACCACCAGGCCCAGCACCACGGCGGCCGCCACCAAGAGCAGGATCATGGTGTTCATCAGCTCCATGAATTTGTCAAAGGATTGCAGGATGCTCTGCTTGCTCTGGACGCTGGAGATCACGCCGCCGGCCTCGACGCCGGTTTCCCGGGTGTAGACGGTGTTGATGGAATAGGGAATGCCCAGCCGGTCGGCGGCCTCGTCGGAGAGGATCACGGATTCCGACAGGGAGCGCAGGATCCCCTGCACGGTGGCCTCGTAGGTCTCGCTGGAGCCGTAGGGGGAGAAGCTGATCCGGTCTCCAGGGGCCAGGCCGTTGTCCCGGGCGATGCGGTCGCAGATATAGACCCCCTCCGGGGACAGGCTCAGCTCGGACATATCCTTTCCGATAAAGCGGATCAGGCCGTGGGGCACATGGTAGATCTCCAGACCCACCGGAGCCTCCCCCACCTGGACGCTGGACACAGCGGCCCAGTCCCCCTGCCGGGCCTCCGCCAGGGCCAGGGCAGCTTCGTTCCCGGTCTCATCCACCGACAGATTCAGCTTGCTTTCATAGGCGGTAGCCTCGTCATAGAAGACGGTGACAAAGGAGCGGGCCGTGTCGTTCATGCCCAGAGCGCCCACCAGCAGGACCATGCAGCCGATGATGCCGAACAGGGTCATGCCGGTTCTGGACTTGTGCCGCAGGCTGTCCCGCAGGTTCCAGCGGCCGCTGAAGCGCATCCGCTTCCAGAACCCTGTCCCTTCCAGAGGCAGGGGGCGGACCCGCTTGGGGGAATAGGGCCGCAGGGCATCGGCGGCGCTGCCCCGGAGCATGGATTTCACGGACAGGAAGCTGATCAGCGTCAGGAAACCGATCACCGCCGCCAGCACGATCCAGCAGAAGGATGGCACATAGAGGGCCCAGTCAATGAGATCCACATAGGTTCCCATTGCTCCCTCCGGATTCATAATATACCAGGCCAGCAGACAGCCGATTCCTACTCCCAGGACGGAGCCCGCCAGGCCGATGGTCAGGCCGTAGGCGGAATAGTGCCGGAGGATGCGGCTGTCCTGAAAGCCCAGGGATTTCAACAGACCGATCTGGGTCTTCTCGGAGGCGGTCAGCCGGTGCATGGTGGTAACCATGGTCAAAATGGCGATAGCCAGGAAGAGCACCGGCAGGATGGAGCCCATGGTGATGCCCTCCTCGATCTCTCCCTGGGTCTCCGCCCAGGAAACCACCTCATCCTTGGACAAAACCAGGGAGGTCCTGCCCAGGGCCTTGTCAATCCGCGGAACGATCTCTTCCTTGGAAAGGTCGGAAGTCAGGTTGATCTGGGTGTAAGCCTCGATTCCCATGGACTCCCGCAGAAGCGCCGGGGACATGTAGACAAAGCCGTAGCTGTTGTAGTCCGGCATGATCTGGGTCTCGTCCTGGAGGCAGATCATGTACTCCGATGCCTTGGCCAGGCCAAGCACCGGGGCGGTGATCTCCACCGTGCCGAAGGGACCGGCATAAACCAGGGTCAGCCGGTCCCTCAGTCGGACGCCGTTTTTGGCCGCGTACTGATCCGAGAGCCAGAAGCCCCTGCCGGAGGGGTCGTAGTCCTCGCCGGATGTCACGAAGATACCGGAGACCTTGGGATTGGAGCTGACGCTCAGCCCCAGCAGGTCCGTATCCCCCTTCACCGCCACGTTGACCCGCAAAAAGCGGGTAGCGTCGAAAACGCCGGGGATGGCCGCCACGGCCTCCAGTTCCTCCCGGGTGAAGAAGCTTTCGGAAAGGATCCGATAATCGGCAAAGCCCGTGGCCTCATAGGTTTTGGCGGAGTTCCGATCCAGGGTGTACCACTCCATCTGGAAGCCCAAAAACACGCCGATTCCCAGAGCCACCATAATCACCATGGAGATAAATTGAGCCTTGTAGCGCCCCATGGTGCGAAACAGCTTTTTCCTAAGCATATTACCACTCCACTTCTTCGGCGGACAGCGGGGTTTCCTGGGTCTCCACGCTGCGGATTCGACCGCTCTTGACCCGGACAATGACGTCCGCCATCTTGGCGATATTCTGGTTGTGGGTGACAATCACAATGGTCTTGCCCCGCTCCCGGGCCATTTTCAGCAGCAGCTTCAGCACCACTACGCCGGTTTCGGAGTCCAGAGCGCCGGTGGGCTCGTCGCACAGGAGAATTTTCGGATTCTTGGCCAGGGCCCGGGCAATGGACACCCGCTGCTGCTCGCCGCCGGAGAGCTCCGCCGGGAAGTTTTTCAGATGATCTCCCAGGCCCACCGCCTCCAGCATCTCCTCCGGGGGCAGGGCGTTTTTGACGATCTCCCGCACCAGAGCCACGTTCTCATAGACCGTCAGCGTAGGGATCAGGTTATAGTTCTGGAAAACAAAGCCCACGGTTTTCGCCCGGTATTCCGCCAACTGGTCGTTGGTCAGCATGGAGATATCAAAGCCGTCCACGGCGATTTTTCCCTCGGTAGGGCTGTCCAGACCGCCGATCAAATTGAGCAGAGTGCTCTTCCCCGCGCCGGAGGGGCCCAGCACCACAATGAATTTTCCTGCGGGCAGGGACAGATCGATATGATCCAGTGCCCGCAGGCTATGGTCTCCCGCCGTATAGACCCGGGAGACGTCTTTGAAGTTCAGTATTTCAGACATTTTTCCTTCCTTTCTTCAAAACCAAGCGCATAAACGGACCCACAGGCGCTCCCGTGGGTCCGTTTCGAATTATTTGCTATGGCATTGACCTGCCATGGGGCAGCCTTGGCAGCCGCCCCCGCAGGAGCCGCAGGAGCCGCCGCAGATATGTTTACCGGCCTTTTTGTCCAGGACCAATCGTCGTACAATCAGAGAAACGATAACCAAAAGAACGAAACCGATGACGATGGACGCCAGATTTGCTTGCAGCCAGGTTAACATAATTTGTCAGCTCCTTTCACGGCAACATGAATTGATGATTACATTCTGAGCTTCCGGGTCAGCTTCGTGCTCTCCTTGTAGGGCTTGAAAAGCTGCCAGAGCAGCAGGGCCAGCAGGGCCAGCGCCACAATCAGGCCCACGGCGTTCACGTCGCCCACGAAAATCTTGCCCACCTGGTAGACAATCAGCGAAACCACATAGGCGAAGATACACATGTAGCCGATGGCGAACAGCGTCCACCTGGGGTTATTCATCTCCCGCTTGATGGCGCCCATGGCCGCGAAGCAGGGGGCGCAGAGCAGGTTGAAAATCATAAAGGCAAAGGCCGCCAGCTTGCCGTGGTCGCCCGAGTTGCGGTTGAAGTCCTCCGCCACGTTCTCCCAGATCTGGTCACCGTTCTCCTCCAGCTCCTCCTCGCCGTCCTGATCGTCGTAGTTGTACAGCACACCGAAGGTGCCCACCACATTTTCCTTGGCGATCAGACCGGTAACGGTAGCCACGGTGGGCTTCCAGGAACCGAAGCCCTGGGGCTTGAAAATCACGGACACCGGCTGGGCCACCCGGGCCAGAATGGAATCGTCAGAGGGGTTGACCTCCTCGGGCGCAATGCCCATGCGGTCGGCCACCTGCTGAACATAGGCTTCGTCCACGATACTCTCGTCCTCGTAAAGCTCGTCAACCATACCGAACTTGCCGTTGACGGAGCCGAAGCCCTGGAGGAACCAAAGCACGATGGTGGACAGGACGATGATGGTGCCGGCCTTCTTGATGAAGGACCAGCCCCGCTCCCACATGGCCCGCAGGACGTTGCCCACGGTGGGCGCATGGTAGGCGGGCAGCTCCATGACAAAGGGCGCCGGGTCCCCCGCAAAGAGCTTGGTCTTTTTGAGCATGATGCCGGAGATCACGATGGCCGCCACGCCGATGAAGTAGGCGGAGGTGGCAATCCAAGAGGAGCCGCCGAAGAGGGCGCCGGCAATCAGGCCGATGATGGGCATTTTCGCCCCGCAGGGCATAAAGCAGGTGGTCATGATCGTCATACGGCGGTCCCGCTCATTCTCAATGGTACGGGAGGCCATAACGCCGGGGATGCCGCAGCCGGTACCCACCAGCATGGGAATGAAGCTCTTGCCGGACAGGCCGAAGCGGCGGAAGATCCGGTCCATGATGAAGGCGATTCGGGCCATGTAGCCGCAGTCCTCCAGGATGGCCAGCAGCAGGAAGAGCACCAGCATCTGGGGCACGAAGCCCAGCACGGCACCCACGCCCGCAATGATACCGTCAGAAATTAGACCCACCAGCCAGGGCGCGGCGCCCCAGCCCTCCAGCAGAGAGCGGGAGCCTTCAATCAGCCATTCGCCGCCGAAGACGTCGTTGGTCCAGTCGGTGAGGAAGGTGCCGATGCCCACGCCGCCGTCGGCAATGGACTTGCCCATGGCCAGGGCGTAGACCAGGAACATCACCAGCGCGAAGATGGGAAGAGCCAGCCAGCGGTTGGTGACAATCCGGTCGATCTTGTCAGAGGCGGAGAGTTTTCCGGTGCTCTTTTTCCTGTAAGAGGATTTGATGATATTGCCGATCCAGATGTAGCGCTCGTTGGTGATGATGGACTCTGCGTCGTCGTCCATCTCCTTCTCCACCTCGGCAATGTGCTGCTCCACATCCCGTTTCACGGGCTCCCGGAGATTCAACTGCTCCAGGGCCTTGCTGTCCCGCTCGAAGAGCTTGACGGCAAACCAGCGCTGCTGCGCGTCGGGCAGACCGGAAAGGGCGTGCTCCTCGATGTGGGCCAGGGCGTGCTCTACCGGGCCAGAGAAGCTGTGCATGGGAACGGTGCTTCCGGTTCTGGCCGCCTGGATCGCTGCCTCGGCAGCTTCCTGGATGCCGGTGCCCTTCAGGGCGGAGATCTCCACGATCTTACAGCCAAGCTGCTTGCTGAGCTGGGCGGTGTCGATCTTGTCCCCGTTCTTCATCACCACGTCCATCATGTTGATGGCGACGACAACGGGGATCCCCAGTTCTGTCAGCTGGGTGGTTAAGTACAGGTTGCGCTCCAGGTTGGAGCCGTCTACAATGTTCAGTATCACGTCGGGCCGCTCGCCGATCAGATAATTTCGGGCCACGACCTCCTCCAGCGTGTAGGGGGAAAGAGAGTAGATGCCCGGCAAGTCCGTGACAATCACGTCCGAGTGCTTTTTCAGCTTGCCCTCCTTCTTCTCCACCGTGACGCCAGGCCAGTTTCCCACAAACTGGGTGGAGCCGGTCAGGGCGTTGAACAGGGTCGTTTTGCCGCTGTTCGGGTTGCCCGCAAGGGCAATGCGAATATTCATAGCCTTCTTCCTTTCTTCGCAGGAGTTAGCTTAATCTAACTCCGTGGCAAAAATTTATCTTACTTCGACCATCTCGGCGTCGGCCTTCCGCAGGCTCAACTCATAGCCCCGGACCGTCAGCTCAACCGGATCTCCCAGAGGGGCCACCTTGCGAACGAAGACCTCCACGTTCTTCGTGATTCCCATGTCCATGATCCGGCGCTTCACCGCGCCTTCCCCGTGAATTTTGACCACGGTGACGGTCTCTCCGATTTTGGCGTCTCGTAAGGTTTTCATTGTTCTATCCTTCCTTTCCTGTATTCTGACCGACGGGCTTCTCCGCCTGTCATTCTGCGCGAAGCGAAGAATCCACGTTCGCCAACGCCTGATTCCTGCTGCCTAAATCATAATTTTATTGGCCAGCTCCCGGCTGACGGCCACCCGGCATTCCTTGACGTTTACGATCAGGTTTCCGCCAACGGTATTGACCACGCTGACCTCACCGCCCACATGAAAACCCAAGTCTTCCAGATGCTTTTTGACCTCCGGACTGCCGCCAATCTTCCTGATGATCTGGGACTGTCCAATCTCCGCAAAGCTAAGGGGCATCATATTCCACCTCCAAAAGCAACAAATTAGCCAACGCTAATCGCAGGGCCGAAAAATAGTTAGCTTTCTCTAACCGCACCCATTATAGTTAGCAGCCGCTTATTTGTCAAGAGCTTTTGTAAACTTTTTTTCATCCATTGCATTTTGGGAAGAAATATGGTAAGGTGAAAGCAGAAAGAAAGAGGAGGATCTGTCTATGGCAATGCAGGAATCCGGCGAAATGTACCTGGAAACAATTTACGTGCTGTCTCAGCAGACGGCAAGCGTCCGCAGCATCGACGTAGCGGATCATCTGGGCTATTCCAAACCCTCTGTCAGCCGGGCCGTGGGCCTGCTGAAGAAAGAGGGCCTGCTTTTGATGGACGAGATGGGCTATCTGAAACTCACCGAGACGGGCGAAGCCAAAGCCAAAAGCATCTACGAGCGTCACACCGTACTTTCCAGGCTGCTCATGAATCTGGGCGTGGACGAAAAGACCGCCACGGAAGACGCCTGCCGCATCGAGCATTATATCAGTGACACGTCCTTTAACGCAATCAAGGCCCACATGCAGAAACACCGCACGGAATCCGTATAAAACGATCCATGTTTTGGGCTCTGCTGTCCCCTGCCGCGCCTGTCGCCGGCAGGGGACATTTTTTTGTGTCGAAAAAAAGCAAAATATTTTTCTTGACAATCTGATTCTCCCATGCTATATTCTAAGCGCAGTTAGCGGTCGCTAACTGTCGAATGAAGCAGAAAGGGGGGGCGGAACAGATGTCCGAGCAGCAGTTCATTCGAAACACCGCGCCAACCCTGGCGGGGATCAAAACCGGCAGTCTCTTCCCCTGCCGATACGCGTCAAAAGTTGACGCCATCCGGGAGCTGCGGCGCTATAACCAACGGCTGCGGCCAAAGGGCCTGCGGCTGCTGCCGCTGCGGATGACGGAAAACTTCGCGATGCTCTACCTCTACCGGCCGGGCCGGCTCGGCGCGGATCTGCAAAACGCGGAAGCGGCCAGCCTGCTCCGCGGCGCGGGCTATCCGGTCTGTGACGAAGTCGGCTGTCTCCGGGAGCTCTGCCGCCGCCTGAACGAAGAAGCGGATTTTCCCCATGAGATCGGACTTTTTCTCAGCTATCCTCCGGAGGACGTGCGGGGCTTCATTGAGCACCGGGACCGGGGCTGCAAATGCATCGGCTGCTGGAAGGTCTACGGCGACGAGCAGGCCGCCCGGAAGCGGTTCTCTCAGTTTAAGCGATGCACCGACTGTTATCTGCGCCGGAACGCCCAGGGCTGTTCGCTGGAGCGTTTGACGGTAAAAACCAATCGACTGAAAAAGGAGTAATGGAGATGTCAAAAATCGCAATCGTTTATTGGAGCGGCACGGGCAATACCGAGCGCATGGCAAACGCCGTGATGGACGGCGTTCAGGACGCGGGCGCGGACGGGACACTGTTCACCGCGGCGGAGTTTACCCCGGACCGTTTGAATGAATTCGACGCCTTTGCCTTCGGCTGTCCCTCCATGGGGGTGGAATCTCTGGAGGACAGCGAGTTTGAGCCGATGTTCCAAGCCTGCGAGCCCATGCTGGCCGGGAAAAAGCTGGCTCTGTTCGGCTCCTTCGGCTGGGGCGACGGCGAGTGGATGCGCAACTGGGAGGACGCCTGCCGCGCCGACGGCGCGGAGCTGGTCTGCGACAGCGTCATCTGCTGTGAGGCGCCCGACGACAAAGCGGTGGAAAAATGCCGCAGACTGGGCGCGGCCCTCTGCCAATAATTTTGCTTATACCGATATTGCTTTCACCGGCCGATTAAGCTATGCGGTCTGCGTGAAGCGTACGTTCCTTCGTGTTCCTTCCTTCTCGCCGCTGGGTCGGACTTACCTCCCCGGCCCGCGGCCCCGCGGCTACCTTTCCTCCGCCGCGGCAGGCGTGGAGTGACGAACCATGCCAAACACGAAACCCGGGTACCGCCCGCCAACGGTATCCGGGTTTTAAACATTTTCGCTTTAAACTTGCGCTCAAAGCCTTTTACACCTGACACGATCCCAAAAAGAGGCCGCCTGAATTTGAAGTGACGGTTTCAGCTTCCCGTGGATTCGTAGCGGCGCTCGCAGAGGGTCCAAATCCGCACGGCAAGGGCGAAGAAAACGGCGGCGGCGCCGATGATCGCAAGACTGAGCAGCCACGGGCTGTGGGCGCCGGTGAGCAGCGTATCCACCGGCAAGGAGATGAACAGGCCGAAGGGCAGCGCGAAGATCAGCAGCGTCCGGATGACCAACGGATAGATGGCCAGCGGATACTTCGCGTAAGAGGAGAAGTTGTAGATGATCTGAAGCAGCGGCCCGCTGCGCTTGAAGATGAAGGCCAGCGCCGCCATCGAAACCTTGAGTGAGGTGATAATCACAGCGCCGAAGACCGCGCCTACCGCCAGCACCACGATTGCGCCGAAGGTGACCGTCACCGTGAGACGCAGGGCGCAGACGGTAATCAGCGCCACGCCCAGGATCATCTCACCGAAGCCCTCCGGCTGGAAGGTCTCGGCAAATACCTGGAATATCACCGGCACCGGACGCAGGAAGTGCATATCCATATCCCCGTCCTTGACGCGGCGGTAGGCCACAAGCCAAAACTCGTCGCTGAACAGATGGTCCAGGGAGATCGGCAGCATGGAAAAACCGTAGAAGAATCCCACCTCGGCCAGCGAATAGCCCGCCAGCACCGGGATGGCCTGCAGAATGAAATACACCGCGGCCAGCGAACAGAGGTTGGACAGGAAAAACGAGAACAGCGCGACAGCCGTGTCCTTTTTATACTCCAGCCGGGAGATCATGCTGCGCTTGATGCAGGTGAAATACAGATGAACGTAATACCGCATATCAGCCTCCATGCACCGTGACCTTGCGAACGGCGCGGGAGAACAGCAGCTTGGCAAACAGCTCCAGCGCGACGATCCAGGCCGCTGTCAGCGCCACGCAGCGCAGGGACCGGGCAAGGTCATATTTCATCATCAAAATCAGAACCGGGTTCTGGCTCATGCCTGCGAAGGGCATCCAATTCACCAGCTCCCGGAGGCCGGCCGGAAAAAAAGCCAGCGGCAGCAGCGTGCCGGACAGGAAGGAGATCAGCGTGGTCTTGAGCGAATTCAGGCCCCAGCCGGAGGAGGTGTAAAAACACAGCACACCGAAGATATAGGCGATGGTGTCGTTGAGCAGCGACGCGCACAGCCCGGCCGCCAGGAACAGCCCCAGGTGGGCAAAGAACGCCGGGAAGCTCAAGTCCGGCAGAAAGCCGAGACTGCGGAGAATCACCAGCGCCGCGGTGTAGAACGGCAGGCCGAACATCACCGTCATCGTGGCAAGGTTTCCCAGGCTGGTCGCGGCAAATTTCCCCCGATAGCTGATGGGCTTGATGAGGTAGTTGCCGATCGTGCCCTTCTTGATGTCGTTGTTGATGTTCCAAAGCGTGTCGTTGTTAAAGGTCACAAAGCCGAAAATCGTGGTCAGGACCACGTAGGCGATCATCTCACGGTAGGTAAAGCCGTGGATTTCGGCGTCCATGCCGCCCGCGTTTGACCGGTAAACCGCCAGCCACAGGAAGACCAGGCAGGCAACCTGACATACCGTGATGCCCGCCCAGATCAGGATATTGAAGCGGTAGGCCATGGTGTCGATGGCACCGGCATGGAGAAAGGGCTTATACTTTTTCAGCATACTCCGCCTCCTGTTGGGCCAGAATCGTCTTGACCACGTCGCCGACGGAAATCTCCGCGATTTTCATGTCCATCGCCCGCAAATCCCGGAAGGCGTACTGGATCACCTGTTCCAGCGGAAGCTTGTCCGCGTCGAAGCGCAGGATCAGACGGCCCTCCTCCTGGTCGAGGGCAAGCTCGGGGGAAAGCACAGGCGCGGTCTCGGCCCGGACCTCCGCCGGAACGGTCAGCGTCAGCGTTTTGAGATTTCCAAAGCGGTTTCTGAGCTGGCTGAGAGGACCGTCGTAAAGAATCGCGCCTTTTTCCAGCAGAATGATGCGGGAGCAGAGGTCCTCGATGTCGGTCATGTCGTGGGTGGTCAAAACAACCGTCGTGCCGTAGGTCTTGTTCAGCGTGTGAATCGCAAGCCGGATCTTCTCCTTCACCAGCACGTCCATGCCGATGGTCGGCTCATCCAGAAACAGGATGCGGGGATTGTGGAGCATGGACGCGGCCAGGTCCGCCCGCATGCGCTCGCCCAGCGAAAGCGTGCGCACCGGCTGCGAGAGAAAGCGCGTAATGTCCAGCACCTCGCCGAGGAAGTCCATACGCTCCTTGTAGTCGGCGTCGGAGACACGGTAGATCTCTTTGAGCACCTTGAAGGACTCGATCAGCGGAATGTCCCACCAGAGCTGCGTCTTCTGACCGAAGACGACGCCGATGTGCTGCGCCACCTGCCGCCGCTTGCGGTAGGGCTCCGCCCCGTCGATCCGGACGCTGCCGGAGCTGGGCGTAAGAATGCCGCACATCATCTTAATCGTGGTGGATTTTCCCGCGCCGTTGGCGCCGATGTAGCCCACGATCTCCCCGTCAGGTACGGTAAAGCTGATCCCGTCCACCGCGCGGACTTCTTCATATTGCCGCGAAAACAGCGTTTTCACCATCCCGGCCAGGCCGTTTCCGCGAATCGGTTTCCGGAATACTTTGCTTAAATCGTTTACTTCAATCATGGGCGTGACGCCCCCTTTCCCCGCGCGTGTGCGTGTTCTTTATTATCTGCCACGTATTTCTCTGTTTTGTCCCGTCAGTATAGCGCAAAATCGGAATATTTGCAATCCCCTTCCGTGATAAAAACGCGGAAAATGCGCAAAAAACAAGCGGTCATAACCCGAATCCGTTATGACCGCTCGATATGGAGCCACTGGCCGGACTAGAACCGGCGCATTCTTATTACAATCACTCGTTCGAACTGCTTTTTCTTGTCGCGCTTGGCTTTCCGGCCCTTTCAGCTTGGGTCTTCATCCGTTTTTTAAACCTGCCACAGTCTCCACTCCGCATGCTACATCGGCTCCATAAAGATATCGTGGCTGCGCAGCAGTTTTTCGAAATGGCACAATTATTCTCCCTTAACATTTCTTCAATTTCTACCCGTGTAGCACGACATGCAAACATCAAGCAACAGCATCTGATGAAGTATCTCCGCTTCGCTGCGAAATGATACAGCGCGTTGTACGCGCAATGATGTGATGTTTGCTCATGTGCCACCGGCACACATCATTGCCAAAGGCAGCATCACGTGCAAAGCGCGCATCATTTGTCCGTCAGGGCAAACATCATCCAAAAATGCCTCTTTTGTCTACCGGACAAAAGAGGCATTTTTGCTGGTGCGGGCGGCGGGACTCGAACCCGCACACCGGATGGCAACGGAACCTAAATCCGTCGAGTCTACCAATTCCACCACGCCCGCGGACGTGTGCTATCATATCACGGTGAAGCAGATTTGTCAATGAAAAAGGGCGGCGCAGGAAGGAGGTGGTCCTGCGCTGCAGGATGGAGGCAGGAAGCGGCAGCCGGGGATCCGACCGCCCCGCGTATGGTTCGAGCAAAGCCGGGAGCCTGCCGACTCTGCTTCATCAGTTTTGAATCAGCGTAACGGTACCGCCCGCATCCCGGAGCGCCTGGACCGGGCCGCTGATTTGCGTTGACTGGGAATACAGCGATCGTTTGAAAACACTCGGCACCAGAGCACTTCAAGTCTGTGCTCATTGGCTGCCTCGACTGCTGCAACAACCGCAGGATCAAGCGAAAACAAACGGGTCTGTCACCTGCGCAGCACAGATGCCAGACCCTTCCGGATACTTGAGTTTTTTAATGTCTAACTTTTGGCGTTCACTTCAACAAAAACGGCGTTTTTATGTAATGATCACAGCTCAGCCCAGGCCGCCCAGGAAAATTTTGAAGCCGATGCCGATCAGGATGATTCCCCCAAGAATGGAAGCGTAGCGGGCCAGCTTCGTGCCCAGGCGTCTGCCGAGCAGCAGCGCCGCCATGCAGAGAACGAAGGTCACGCCGCCGATCAGCAGGGAGGCCACATTGGCGGTGCCGAAATCATACTGCTCGATGGTGAAGCCCACGGAAAGAGCGTCAATAGAGGTGGCGATTCCCTGCATCAGCAGGTCCCGGTTGGAAAGGCGGCGATCCGCCGGAGCGGCGTCCGGGCCGTTCCGCTCCCGGAGTCCCTCCCAAAGCATTTTTCCGCCGATCCAGCCCAGCAGCGCAAAGGCAATCCAGGGGATGATCTTTTCCAGGGAGGAAAACAGACTGACCACCGTGTGCACGCAGATCCAGCCCAGCAGAGGCATGAGATACTGAAATACGCCGTAGACGCCGGCAATTTTCGCCATCCGACCCCGGCGCATTTGAGGTTCCCTCAGGCCGTTGGCCAGTGAGACGGAAAAGGCGTCCATGGCCAGGCCCACGCCCAGCAGAGCGTTTTCCAGGAAAAATGATCCGTCCATTCGATCGTTCTTCTCTCTTCGAAAATGATTGCATAGATTGCCGTGATTATACCACCGTCAGCAGGCTTCGTCAATGAGAAAAACGAGGGGTTGTGGCACGCCGCCCCCTACGGGCGGAGAAACAGCCGGCAGATTGCCGGCGCTGCATTACCTGCGTCGGCCGCCCTGTCCGCCCATGCCGCCGGGGCCGCCGCCCATGCCGCCGAACTGGTTGGTGATCTGGGTCGTCTCGACGCCGTTGACGATGATTGTGCCGCCGGTGTGGGTGAGGGTGCCGTCGTAGTCGAAGGGGCTCTGGGCGTTGACGCTGATGGCGCCGCCGGTGATGATCAGATTGCCGTTGGAGTCAATGCCGTCGGTGTCGCCCTGACCCATGGTAATGTTCAGGCTGCCGCCGTTGATCTCCACGCAGACGGGATAGGATTTGGACTTTTGGCCCCCGTTAATGCCGTCGTCGCCGGCCCGGATGATGATTTCGCCGTCGTTGATCTGAACCCAGGTGCCCTCGATGCCCTCGGCAGCCGTGACATTGACCGCGCCGCCGTCGACCTGGACGATGCTGACTCCGTGGATGCCGTCGTCGGCGGCGTTGACGTTCAGGGTGCCGCCGCAGAGATAGATCCAGCCCTCCCTGTCGTCATCCTCGTTTTCAGCGTGCAGACCGTCCTTTTTGCTGCTAGTCACAGTGAGCGTGCCGCCCGCGACGGCGATGGAGTCGTTGGCCTCGATGCCGTGATCCACGGCGTTGACATTCAGGATGCCGCCGGTAATCTTCAGATCGTCCTTGCAGCTGACGCCGTTGTCGGTGGAGCTGATCTGCAGCGTCCCCAGGCCGTTGAGGACCAGGTCGTCTCGGCTGAAAATCACGGCGTCGGTATTGGTGGAGCCGTCGGCGGTGAAGGTCCCGGTGACGGAGAGACTATTCTCGCTGCCCTCGGCGGTGGTCACAAAGACCTTGTCGGCGTTCTTGACGTAGATCACAGGGAAGCTGTCGTTGGCAACATTCAGGCCGTCCAGCACCAGCTGAACCTTGTCCTCGTCCCCGGCGTCCACCACGACCGTGGCATTCTTTGCGCTGCCGCTGAGCACATAGACGCCCTCGGCGTTGATTGTAATGTCCTTGCCGTCGGAGACGGCGCAGGCAACGGCCTCAGTCAGATCGGTGCTCTGCGCCAGGTCCCGCTCGGAGAAGAGCTCGGAGGCGTCAATCGCGCCCCCCCTGGTGGCGGCGACGGTGGTATCCACCGCGCCGCCGGGGGAAGAAAAGGAGAATGAGGATGAAGTGTCGGTTTTTGTTGTATTGCCGTTTTGCGCGGCGGAGGCCGTTTGCGCGCTGGCGTCAGCGGCGCAGGCTGCCAGGGAGAAGGCCAGCAGAACTGCCAGCGTCAGGGCCGCAAGCATTTTTAATTTGTATCGTTTCATGGTGGTCGCTCCCTTCATACAGAGGGCCCGTTGGCCTCGTTTGTTTCTGGCGTCAGTTTACCGAGAGAATCTTAGTTGAAGCTTAGACAGAAATGAACAATTTGAAAACGAAAAAAAAGGAAAAAACCGGAACATATTCCTTTGTCCCTCGTCTAAGCACCCAGGAACCCAAACAACGGAAATTTGAGGAGGGACTCATCATGTTCAAGAGACTAACCAAGCTGATGCTTTGCCTGCTGCTGATTGCGGCAATGGCGCTGAATCTCACAGCCTGCGTGGCAAAGGTTCAGGCCGCCGATCTGATGGACGGGATCAAGTCCAACACCCAGACAGGCTCCGTCAGCAAACCGGATGAAGGCCGCCAGGCCGCCGCCGCTGACTTCGCCCTGCGGCTGTTCCGGGCTGCCAACGAGAGCGGCAAGAGTACCCTGATCTCTCCCCTGTCCGTGCTCAGTGCCCTGTCCATGACCGCCAACGGCGCCAAGGGCGAAACCCTGGGCCAGATGGAGAAAACCCTGGGCATGACCCAGGCGGAGCTGAACGAATACTTCCTTTCCTACCGGAAGCTGCTGGAAGACGGCAAGAGCCTTCGGCTTGCCAATTCGATCTGGTTTCGGGATGGCTTTGCGGTCAACCGGGATTTCCTGCAGACCAACGCCGACTGCTACGGCGCGGACGCCTATCAGGCCCCCTTTGACAACAGCACCCTGAAGGACATCAACAACTGGGTCAACAACAAGACCGACGGGATGATCCCGGAGATTCTGGGCGAACTTTCCAAAGACACCGTGATGTGCCTGGTGAACGCCCTGGCCTTCGATTGCAAGTGGCAGGAGGAATACGAGGAGGACGACATCCGCAGCGGTGAATTCACCTGCGCCGACGGCAGCAAACGGACGGTGGACTTCCTGCACTCCGGGGAATCTGAATACCTGGAAACAGCCTATGCCACGGGCTTTCTCAGGCCCTACAAGGACAGCTGCTACGCCTTCGCCGCTCTGCTGCCCAAGGAGGGCGTCAGCCTGGAGCAGCTTCTGGCTGATTTGGACGGCGTGGCCCTCCGGGACCTGCTGGAAAACCCGAAGTGGGAGTCCGTATCCGTGTCCTTACCCAAGTTTGAGACCAGCTACGACACCGAGCTTTCCCAGGTTCTGAAGGGCATGGGCATGGAGCTGCCCTTCAGCGAGCAGGCGGATTTCTCCGGTCTGGGCGGAACGGCAGGGGACGGAGTCCACATCAGCCGCGTTCTGCACAAGACCTTCCTGTCTGTGGACGAAACCGGCACCAAGGCCGCCGCGGCCACCGCAGTCATGATGGAAAAGGCCGCAGCGATTGACATAAGCTTCCATGAGGTGAATTTGGATCGTCCTTTCCTCTATATGGTGATTGACCGGGAAGCCAATCTGCCCCTGTTCCTCGGCACCATGCTGGACCCGACTCCGGGGGCGTAAGACAAATTGAAAAGGCAATGGGCAATCGGGAACGAAAGACGCGAAAAGTACGTTGATTTATCGTTTTCCTATTGCCTATTGCCTGTTTTTTATGGTAGAATAGCAGAAAAAAATGGGAGGCTTCTGCCATGAAGACAATCACCCTCGGCCGCACCGGCATTACCGTGCCGCAAAACGCCTTCGGCGCCCTGCCCATCCAGCGGGTGGATCAGGACACCGCCGTCCGGCTGCTGCGCATGGCCTTCGACGGCGGCATGCGCTTTTTCGACACCGCCCGGGCATACTCCGACAGTGAGGAAAAGGTGGGCGCCGCCTTTGACGGCATGCGGGAGAAAATCATCCTGGCCACCAAGACCCACGCCACCACCCCTGAGGACTTTTGGAAGGAACTGGAAACCAGCCTGCGGACCCTGCGGACTGATTACATCGACCTCTATCAGCTCCACTGCGCCAAGCAGTGTTACCGGCCCGGGGACGGAACCGGCCTGTATGAAGCCCTGCAGGAGGCAAAAGCTCAGGGGAAGATACGCCACATCGGCATCACCGCCCACCAGATCGGCGTGGCGGAGGAGATCGTGTCCAGCGGACTCTATGAGACCTTGCAGTTTCCCTTCTCCTATCTTGTCGACGACCGGGAGATCGCCCTGGCCCGCGCCTGCGAGGCGGCGGGCATGGGCTTCATCGCCATGAAGGGTCTGGCCGGCGGTCTGCTGACCAACGCTGAGGCCTGCATGGCCTTCATGGGCCGGTTCAACGCCCTGCCCATCTGGGGCGTCCAGCGGGAAGAGGAGCTGCGTCAGTGGCTTTCCTTCTTTGACCGGGAGCCGAAGCTGACGCCGGAGCTGGAGGCCGTGATCGAGGCGGACCGGAAGTCTCTGGCCGGGGAATTCTGCCGGGGCTGCGGCTACTGCGCTCCCTGCACCGTAGGCATTGTCATCAACCAGTGCGCCCGGATGTCCCAAATGGTCCGCCGGGCCCCCTCCGCCGCCTGGCTGAACGAGCACTGGCAGACGGAAATGGCAAAGATCGACGACTGTGTGGAATGCGGGGCCTGCATGACCCGCTGTCCCTATGGGCTGGAGATCCCCCGGCTTCTGCGGAAGAATCTGGAAGACTACCGGAGCATTCTGAACGGAACCACCCGGATCTGACGGAGGGGTGCGGCATGGAAGAACATCACAATCATTACCACGACCCGGAGGAGAAGAAACGTCAGCTCAATCGGCTGGCCAAGGCCATCGGCCACCTGAAGCACGTCCAGACCATGATGGAAAACGACGAGGACTGCGCCGACGTGCTGACCCAGCTCTCCGCCGTGAACTCCGCGCTGAGGAGCCTCAGCCGGGAAATCGTCAATGAACACATGACCCACTGCATCACCCACGCCATCGCCGACGGCAATCTGGAAATGGTGGAGGAATTCCAAAAGGCGATGCAGAAGTTTATTTAGCGCTTTGTGATGCATAAGCGCGGAAATCGCCCATTGGCGCTTCCCCTTCTCAACGGAGAATGCGCGATTCGATCGACGTTTTCTTTGACTCAACCGATCTGTCTGAGCAGGAAATCACCCAGCGGGAAACGGCTTTGCAGTTTTCAGCTCTAAACTCATAACTCAACCATCCCCCCCGGGGGCTTGCAGGCGTCTGCTTCTGTCGGTATAATAATTCTATCATCCGACACGAGGAGGCGCTTGCATGCATATTCCAGAAAACTACCTCTCCCCGGTGAGCTGCGCCGTGATGGGCGCGGCTATGATCCCGGTATGGATTCACGCGGTGAAAAAGACCAATCGGGAGCTGCCCAAGGAAAAGCTTCCCCTGCTGGGCGCTGGCGCGGCTTTCTCCTTCCTGGCCATGATGTTCAACGTGCCCCTGGTAGGCGGCACCACCGGTCACGCCGTGGGCGGCACACTGATTGCCCTGCTCTTCGGCCCCAACGCAGCCTGCATTGCCGTCTCCGTGGCACTGTTATTGCAGGCTGTGATCTTCGGAGACGGCGGAGTTCTGGCCTTTGGGGCCAACTGCTTCAACATGGCCTTTGTCCTGCCCTTTGTGGGCTACGGGGTCTACAAGCTCATCATGGGGAAGCAGGATATGTCTTCCCCGCAAAAGAGCGGCGCAAGGCCCTACGTTGCCGCCTTTATCGGCTCCTACATTGGCCTGAACGTGGCTGCTCTCTGCTGCGCGGTGGAGTTCGGCATCCAGCCCATGCTGTTCAAAGACGCCGCAGGCAACGCCCTCTACTGCCCCTATGACCTGGGTGTCGCCGTTCCCGCCATGATGATCCCCCATCTGGCGGTGGCGGGCTTCGTGGAGGCCGTCTTTACGGTGGCTGTCTTCGCCCTGGTGCGGAAAACCGCCCCGGACCTGACCTATGAGCGGATGCTGGCGGGAGCGCCTGCGTCCGGAAAAAAGAAGCATTACGTTCCTGTCTTTGCCCTGATTGCCGTTCTGATTGCCGCCAGCCCCCTGGGTCTGCTGGCCACCGGCACCGCCTGGGGCGAATGGGGCGCGGATGAAATCGCGGAGATCGTCACCGACGGAAAGGCTTTGGGCTATACCCCCACAGGTCTGGAGACCGGCTGGTCCATGGACGTGCCCATGCCGGACTACACGATGGAGGGCATGAACGAAACTCTGGCCTATATCCTCTCCGCCGTCATCGGCGTTGCACTGCTGATCATCATTTTCAAGCTGATTTCCATTCCCATGAAGGGCCGGAGGAATCCCTCGTGATCCCCGGCTGGATGAAGCAAACAGAGCAATACGCGCCGCCAAAGGATGGCGGCGCGTTTGCCCTGCGCACCCTGCGGGCCCTGGGCGGGATTCTGGCCCGGCTGCGGGTCCAGCGGGGCCGGGACGGGCTCAAGATTCCCCCTGTGTTGAAGCTCCTGCTGCTGCTTGCCGGGATTGTGACTCTCTCCCTGGCCCGGAAGCCGCTCCTGCTGCTGGGCATCGCCGCCCTGGTGCTGGGCTGGGTCTGTATGCTCCCGCCCCGGACGGTGCTGAACGTGCTTCGGCCCGCCCTCGGCGCGGCAATTCTTGCCCTGGCGCTGTTTCTGCCCGCCATGCTGCTCCGCCCCGCCGGGGCGGGCAATAACCTGATCCTGGTGGGAAAGGTCTTTCTCAGCGTCACCATGGTAAGCCTCTTCAACCAGCGGACCCAGTGGAACCGGATTACCGGGGCCCTGCGGACGCTCCGCGTCCCGGGGGTGTTTGTGTTCCTGCTGGACCTGACGCTGAAATACATCGTGCTGCTGGGCGGTTTGATCGTGGATTTGCTCACCGCCCGAAGCCTCCGGGCCGTAGGCCGGGACCGGCACAAATACCGTTCCGTGGGGGGCGTGATGGCCCTGACCTTCCTCCGGGCCTCCGAGCTGAGCCGGGAGACCTGGGAGGCTATGAGCTGCCGGGGCTTCACGGACGACTACAAAGGACTGTAAGCTATGAGCCTCATTGAACTGGAACACATCACCTTTGCCTACGGGCCGGAGGAGCCGCCGGTGCTCCGGGATTTCTCCATGACCGTAGAGGCCGGCGAATGCCTGGTCCTGCGGGGAGACAACGGCGCCGGCAAGACCACCCTCTTCCGGGTGCTGAACGGGCTCTCCTTCCCCCAGGAGGGGGTCTATCGCTTCGACGGAGCGGAAGTCACCCCCGCCCTGCTGAAAAAACAGCGGCAGGCCAAGCTGTTTCACATGCGGGTGGGTTATCTCTTTCAAAACCCCGACGTGATGCTCTTCAACGCCTCCGTCCGGGAGGAGATTGCCTTCGGGCCCCGGCAGATGGGTCTGCCCGAGGAAGACATCACGGCCCGCACGGCGGACTGCATGGCTCTCTTCGGTCTGGAGCCCCTGGCGGACAAGGCCCCCTATCACCTGAGCGGGGGCCAGAAGAAACAGGTGGCTCTGGCGGCGGTGCTGGCCCTGAACCCGGAGGTACTGATTCTGGACGAGCCCCTGGCCGGACTGGACCGCAGGACCCGGGAGCGGCTGATCGCTCTGCTGCTGGAGCTGCGGCAAGCGGGAAAGACCCTGCTGATTGCCACCCACGACGACGCCCTCTGCCAGGCGCTGGAGGCCCGGATCGTGCGGCTGGAGAACAGCGGCGAATAACACAAAGGCGCAGCAGCCCGCCGCGAGACTCGCGGCGGGCTGCTGCGTGTTTCCGGGCGGGTCAGGCTGTCAACGCAACCCAGCTGCCCCGACTGTTCTTGATGTAGAAGCCGTCGTTCTCCATGCAGTACAGCATACTGCCGGGATCAAAGGATTCCAGCCGGGGCAGAGCAAAGTCGGATTCGTTTTCGATGATCCCCTCATAGATGCCCAGGATCCCGGCCTCGGGGTTCTCACCTTCCCGCTTGTGGTAGTTGATCCGCCCCGTTCCCTTCAGTTCCGCTCTGAGCAGAGCCATTCTGATTCCTCCTTTCATTTTGTCCGTCTTTGACTGTTTTTGCCGTCGGGCGGCTTTTCGTCGCTCCGAAAAGCTCCTTTAAAGCCACCCCACCGCTTCAAAGGTCTTTTCAAGATACTTCATGGTGAAAAAAAGAAGCCATCCCTCAGCACCTATATTATACCACAAATTCGCCGGAAAAGCAAGAACAAATGTTCGAATTTTCTGCGGTTTTTTGTTGGAATTTGCCGGGATTTTTCCCTTTCCGCGTCCCATTTTTGTATGAAAAATAGGGCCGCTTTGGGCTTGACATCTGGGGGATTGCGTTGTATATTGTCAGCGTTGAACAAAGACGTTCGTTTGCGGACCAGTGCCCCCAAATGGACGTCTTTTCTGTTTTTCGGGAGAAGAACAGAGCCGTGTTCTTACG